>ERZ773109.1353-NODE-1353-length-14451-cov-2.882745_pt1 | contig 14451 bp, 9 predicted proteins | sample MGYA00580569_ERZ773109 | MGnify/ENA primary metagenome ERZ773109 (study PRJEB29015, sample SAMEA2737852) | human gut metagenome | biome: human gut; feature: human-associated habitat; material: faeces | place: China | collected 2012 ...
GGGTATCGGTGACCCGAACCGTTCCGCCGTCGCTTTCGAGGATGCCCTGATCACCTACCTGCCCGCCGGAATTCCCGTAAAACGGAGTTTGGTCGAATACCAATTGGTAATAGGTCTTATTCTTGGTCTTCACCCGGCGGTAGCGCGAAATACGGACATCGGCTTCCAGGGAGTCGTAACCTACGAATTTACTCTCGGAGATCGGGAACAGTTCCACCCAATCGTCGGTATCTACGGCAGCCGCATTGCGCGAGCGTTCCTTCTGTTTCTGCAACTCCTTACTGAAAGCGTCTCCGTCGACCTTCATGCCGTTCTCATGCGCGATCAGCTCGATCAGGTCGATCGGGAAACCGTAGGTATCGTACAGCAGGAACGCATCGCTGCCGCTGATCGTGTCCTTTCCGGCCTCCTTAGCCTTTGCGATCACACCGTCCATCAGGTTGATCCCGGTAGCCAACGTGCGCAGGAATGCGCTCTCCTCTTCGGCGATCACCTTGCTGATCAAATCCTGCTGCGCCCTCAGTTCGGGAAACTGGTCGCCCATCTGCTGCACCAGACCTTCGACCAGCTTACAGATAAACGGCTCGTTGAATCCGAGATAGGTGTACCCATATCGTACAGCGCGACGCAGGATGCGGCGGATCACATACCCCGCCTTGACGTTGGACGGCAACTGGCCGTCAGCGATCGAAAAAGCGATCGCACGCAGGTGGTCGGCGATTACACGCATAGCGATATCGGCTTTGGCATCCTTCCCGTATGTTTTACCGGCCATCGCCGCCAAACGCTGGATCGTAGGCTGGAATACATCCGTATCGTAGTTGCTCTGCTTACCTTGCAACACCATGCAGAGGCGCTCAAAGCCCATTCCGGTATCGACATGCTGTGCGGGCAGGGGTTCGAGCTGGCCGTTGGCCTTGCGGTTGAACTGCATGAACACCAGCTTTCCTTTTATGTCTCCCAATCTTCAAATTCCAGTTCAAGCTCTTTGTACTCCAGATTTCGATCACCAGGTGGTGTCCGGCATTGACCAATTCGCGTCCGTCGAGTTTCGCCCGCTCGGCGTCGTCACGCAAATCGAAATGGATCTCGCTGCAGGGACCGCAGGGACCGGTGTCCCCCATCTCCCAGAAGTTATCATGTTTGTTGCCCAGCAGGATATGATCCTCGGGCAAAAATTGCTTCCAATAGGTATAAGCCTCGTTGTCCCGGTCGATCCCCTCCTCCGGGCTGCCTTCGAATATCGTGGCATAGATGCGGTCCTTGGGCAGGCCGTACACCTCAACCAAAAGCTCCCAGGCCCATGAGATCGCCTCTTTCTTGAAGTAATCGCCGAAAGACCAGTTGCCCAGCATTTCGAACATCGTATGGTGGTAAGTATCGTGGCCTACCTCCTCGAGGTCGTTGTGTTTGCCGGACACGCGCAGACATTTCTGCGAATCGGCCACGCGCCTGTGGCGGATCGGCGAGTTGCCGAGGAAAAGGTCCTTGAACTGGTTCATCCCCGCGTTGGTGAACATCAGCGTAGGGTCGTTCTTCACGATCATCGGGGCCGACGGCACGATCAGGTGTTCCTTGCCCTTGAAAAATTCGAGAAATGTCGTTCTGATTTGATTCGAATCCATAATTGAGGTATACTATCCTTCGATTGGGGAGCGTTAATAATGCAATCACAAAAGAGGTTGTAAAATTACATAAATTCGTCTAATTTTGTTGTGCCCAGCGCACATAAAATGATCCGATGGCAAAAAAACGTTATAAATTCAACCCGCAGACCCTCACTTACGAGGTTATCACCATCCCTTTTCGGATCAAATTCTACCGGGCTTTGCGAAAAATACTGATCGGATTCATCCTCGCTTCGATCGTAAACGTGCTTTTTTCGTTCTTTTTCTACACGCCCAAAATGTACCGCATCAGCCGGGACAACAACGAACTGCTGATCAAATACAACATGCTGAACGACAAACTGCGCGCCGCTACGGCCCGGCTGCAGGAGATCCGCCACCGCGACAACAGCGTCTACCGTTCGCTGTTCGGCACCGATTCACTGAATATGCAGGGAATCTATACCCCCTACCCGGACAGCAAATACAAACACCTGAACAACGACCTCTACACACCCCTGATGGTTTCGACCTGGAAAGAGCTGGACGGAATGAGCCGGCTGCTGTACCTCGAGTCCAAATCGCTCGATGAGCTGGAGGAACTCAGCAAAAACAAGGAGATGATGGCCGAAGCGATTCCCGCCATCTGGCCGGTCAACAAACGCAACCTGCGCGGACACATCGGTGCATTCGGTACCCGGCGCCATCCGGTCACCGGACGTATCGCCGGCCACCAGGGAATAGACCTGGGCGGACGGGTCGGAGACCCCGTTTATGCCACGGGCAACGGCCGGGTAGCTTTCAATAACGAGGGCGAACGCGGTTACGGCAAACAGGTATTGATCAACCACGGTTTCGGTTACAAAACCCGTTATGCGCACTTGAGCAAAATCCTCGTCGCGCCGGGCCAGTATGTCCGCCGCGGCGAGCTGATCGGCGAAGTAGGCAGTACGGGACGCTCGACGGGACCGCATCTCCATTACGAAGTGATCTACCGCGGGCTGCACGTCGATCCGCTCAACTACTTCAGCCGAGACATGAGCGAAGAAGAGTTCGCCAAGATCGTCGAGTCGGCACAGGCCACTACATACGAAACGGAATAACCCATGGACAAACCCCGACATATCCGCTTCAAGGAGCTCGTGCCGCACCGGCACGAACAGCAGGTCGCGTTCAGGAAAAAGTTCTGGCGTGCAGTCATCCATGTGTTCGCATGGACCGGGATGGCTATCCTTTATTATATAGCCTTCTCGTTCTTTTTCGACACACCGGTCGAATACCGGATGAAATCCTCGACGAGACTGCTACGCAACGAATACAAGAAACTGGACAAGCGTTACGACACGATACAAAGGATCTTAGACAATGTGGTCGAGCGCGACCGGCACATTTTCCGGACATTGTTCGAATCCGATCCTTACAGTTTCGACAACGATTACGGAGAGAAGGAGCTGGCGGCCCACGAAGAGTTGCTGTCGAAGACAAACCGGGAACTGGGGGACCTGTTCTTCAGCAAGCTCAATACCCTTGAAAAGAAAGCCAGCGACCAGCTCTACCTGATCGCCGAAATGGAACAGCACGCCGATTCTCTCAAAGACGGTCTCAACTATATTCCGGCCATTCAGCCCGTCATCAATAAAGATTTGACACTATTGACCGCTTCTTACGGCATGCGCATCCATCCGTTCTACAAAACCCTGACCGCACATCAGGGCGTCGATTACACCGTCAGCGAAGGGTCCCGCGTATTCGCCACCGCCGACGGACGGGTCAGCCGTGTCATCACGCAGCGCACCTCGTCGGGAAACACCGTAGTCATCAATCACGGCAACGGGTATGAAACTTCATACAGCCACCTGGGCAAAATCTATGTCAAACAGGGCCAAAGCGTCCGGCGCGGCGATATCATCGCCCAGTCGGGCAACAGCGGCCTGTCGCTCGCCCCGCACCTGCACTACGAAATTATCCATAACGGCATGCGGATCGATCCGGTACACTATTTCTTTATGGAACTCGACTACAAGGATTACCGCAAAATCATCCGCATCGCCCAGAGCGGTATGCAATCGTTCGACTAATTTCAGTAAAAACAGGTGTTTTTTTATTCCGGCCCCCTATTTTTTGGGGGCCGGATCGTCTTTTATATCGTTTTTTATCTACTTTTGCCACTGAAACCGTCAAACTAACATTCCATTCATGGCTACACTCCGTTTCAAGGCACTGGACGAGATCTCCCGGAGGGAATTGATCGAGACCAAACTATCGGATCAAAAAATATCGAGTTATTTCGGGGCCGACGTGTTCGACCGCGAAACCATGCGGCAATATATCGCCAAAGATGCTTACGAAAGCCTCTGCAATGCGATCGACGAAGGGCGGCGCATCGACCGCAAATTCGCAAACCAGATCGCACAGGGCATGAAAACCTGGGCGATGGAACGCGGAGCAACGCACTACTCGCATTGGTTCCAGCCGCTGAACGATTCTACCGCCGAAAAACATGACGCTTTCTTCGAACCGATGCAGGGCGGAGGTTCGTTCGAGACCTTCAAAGGCGAACTGCTCGTACAGCAGGAACCCGATGCGTCGAGCTTCCCCAACGGAGGATTGCGCAACACGTTCGAGGCGCGTGGCTATTCGGCTTGGGATCCGTCCTCTCCGGCCTTTATCATCGACAAAACGCTCTGCATTCCGAGCATTTTTATCGCTTATACGGGCGAAGCGCTCGACTTCAAAACCCCGCTGCTCAAATCGCTGCAAGCGGTTTGCAAAGCCGCAGAGGATGTCTGCCAGTATTTCGACAAAGATGTCAAAAAGGTGAACGTCACGCTGGGCTGGGAACAGGAGTATTTCCTGGTGGACGAAGCGCTCTTCCTCGCACGCCCCGACCTGATGCAGACCGGACGGACGCTGATGGGGCATATCGCGGCAAAAGACCAGCAACTCGACGACCACTATTTCGGAGCGATTCCGAGCCGTGTACTGGAATATATGAAGGAGTTCGAAGAGCAGGCTTACCGGCTCGGCATTCCGATCAAAACCCGCCACAACGAAGTGGCACCCAACCAGTTCGAATGCGCTCCGATGTTCGAAGAGGCCAACATCGCGGTCGACCACAACACGCTGCTGATGACCGTTATGCGCAAAGTGGCACTGAAACACAAACTGCGGGTGCTGTTCCACGAAAAGCCGTTCGCCGGGGTGAACGGATCGGGCAAACACTGCAACTGGTCGATGATGACCGACACGGGCGTGAACCTATTGGCCCCGGGCAAAACCCCGAAGAACAACATCCAATTCCTCACCTTCTTCGTCAACGCAATCAAGGCCGCACACGACTACGGCACGCTGTTTATGGCCTCGATCGCCACTCAGTCCAATTCGCACCGCCTCGGCGCACACGAAGCGCCGCCGGCCGTGATGTCGGTTTTCGCCGGTTCAACCCTGTCGGACATGCTCGACTCGCTTGAAGAGAGGGTCAGCGACAAGAAGATGACGCCCGATGAAAAGACCGACATCAAGCTCGACATCGGTAAAATTCCCGACATCCTGCTCGACAACACCGACCGCAACCGCACCTCGCCGTTCGCCTTTACCGGCAACCGGTTCGAATTCCGCGCCACCGGATCGTCGCACACCTGCGCGGCACCGCTGACGGTCATCAATACGGCCATCGCCGAAGAGCTGATTCAATTCAAAAAAGAGGTTGATGCTCTGATCGATAAAGGCGTCAAAAAGGACGAAGCGATCCTGCAGGTAATCCGCAAATACATCATCGCATCGAAAAAAATCCGTTTCGAAGGCAACGGTTACAGCCAGGCATGGCTCGACGAGGCCAGCAAACGCGGCCTGGAAAGCATCGGCAGCATTCCGGAAGCATTTACGGTGTTCAACCGTCCGCAATACAAAGAACTGCTGACGAAACACGGCGTGTACAGCGAATCGGAAATCAGCGCACGATACGAAATCAACCTGGAGATTCTGATCAAAAAGATCCAGATCGAATCGCGCGTACTGGCCGATATGGCAGCGAACCACATCGTGCCGACGGCGATCAAGTACCAAAATGTGCTGATCCACAACGTGCAGGGGCTCAAAGATATCATGCCGGACGAATACCTGGAACTCGCTTCGGAAGAGATTCGTGCGATTACCAAGATTGCGAAATACGTCAAGTCGATCCGCGAACACAACCGCCAGATGATCGACGCGCGCAAGGAGTACAACAATACCGAAAATATCATCGAACGGGCCAACGGTTACTGGGACGTGGTACGGCCGATCATGTCGGTCATCCGGCAGGATATCGACAAACTGGAACTGATCGTCGACGACGAACTGTGGCCGTTGCCGAAATACCGGGAAATGATGTCGATCAACTAACGACCGATACACAAATTTTGAAACGGAGCGGACTACTCACGGTGCCGCTCCGTTTTTTGCGTATTTTACCATCATCAGACACCTGCTACCCGAAAAACAGCGATGAACTGACATCGGGACTGCGTTCTTTCGAACCCAGTTGTTCGTCAGGCGGCGGTGGGCTGAACCGACACCTATCCCCGAAAGTAAAGATCGGTATTAAATAAAAGCGCTATCTCCGGCAGATTTCGCGGAAATCGCAGTATTCGCAAACCGAGCGATCGTCGCACTGGCGGAACGGTTCCGAGAAATCGAACAGCGAAGCGAGCGTCGTCTGCAAATGCGCCTGCAAGGGATCCCGATACGGAGCGAACGAAAATACTTCCCGCTTACCTTCGACCAGCAACGGCGAGTAATCGGGATCGTTCATCCGGCGAACATAGTAAAGCGCCGGTTGTACGTCGCTGCCTGTCGTGCGGCTTACCATCATCGAATAGAGCAGTGTCTGCAAAGCGGCAGCATTGCGCTGCCGGCTGTCGGCTGAAAAAAGCGCATCGAGATCCCGGAACTCGGTTTTCGGCGCTCCCGTCTTGTAATCCACCACACGAACACGCCCGTCCGTCAACCGGTCGAGCCGGTCGGACGTGCCCGCAAAGGTCACGGTGTGCGTTTCACTACCCGAACAGAAAGACACCTGGGCCGTGACCGACTGTTCCAAACCTTCGATCCGAAAGCCGGGATGAGCCGCATCATAGGGCAGGATGCAACGATCGATATAACGTGCGACGATATCGCGCACCAACAAGACATTCCCCCCGTATTCGGCGCTGCCGAGCGACGGATCACGCAGGTACTCGCCGCTAACCGCCCGGGTAACCGCATCGGCAACCGCCGCAGATCCGATCAGTGCACGGATTTGCCGCCCGGATTCCGGAATATTCAACAGCGGCGTATAAAGCAGTTCCATCGCTTTGTGTAAGATCGTCCCGAACATCGGCAGATCGATCTCCTCGGCAACCTCCTCCTCGGGCCGGAGCCGTTCAATACTGCGGAAACAGAATTTGAGGGGACATTCGATATAGGCATAGAACGACGTAGGCGAAAAAGTACGTCCCCCGCCGTCCAGAAATGCATGCAGCCGTTCCGCCACCTCGCCAGTTTTGGGCACTGCGAGCGGGTGTTGCGGGGCGAGGCTTACGCTGAGCGGCACCTGAGTCCGCACCACATCGTGCGGCGACTCGTAATCCAGTTGATAGATATAGCGGCTCGGTTCGCCGGTGTGCTTGTCGTCGCTGCGGGAACAGTAAGCGATGTGTACGACCGAAGCGCGCTGCAACAACCGGTAAAAGTAATAGGCATAAACTCCTTCATGGTGCATCGGCGTAGGCAACCCGTAGGCAAGCCGCAGGTTATGCGGGATAAACGACGCCCCGGCGGCCAGATTGCCCGGGAACGTATCGTCGTTGGCCGAAAGGATCAGCACATTCTCGAAATCGAGGTTGCGGGTTTCGAGTATCCCCATCACCTGTATTCCGCTGAGCGGTTCCCCTTCGTAGGGGATGCGGACGCCTTGCAGGATTTTTCTCAGCAACGATGAAAAGACCGGCACCGTAACCTCCAGGCCACTGTCCCGAAGCGACGTACCGACCTGGCAGAGATTATCGATAATCACAGAAAAGAACTCGCGCCGGCGCGGACCGTCTTCGGCTGACGGCAATCCGCCGATAGCGGCAAGCACCCGTTGCAAATAATCGGCGAGCTCCGGCCATCCGTCCGCAGCGGAAAAAATACGATCGGTAACCCCGGGAACGGCAATCCGCCCGGCTTCCACATAGACCCGCTGGCTGCGTTGGATATCGGCGATCAGCTCCCCGGAGCGGACACTATCCTGTTCCAGTATGTAAGGATGGTTGAGAATGCCCACGACATCGCTGTGGTAGAACTGGAGCGTGCCGTCTTTCTTCCGGCGCTTGCGGCGCTGCAACTCCAACAGCCGCTCGACGAACGAATAGGCCGTGGTCTGCCGCAACGGATAACCCATCGTCACATTGACCGCACCGATCTCGTCGGGAATAGAATAAAGCACCAGGAGCAGCAGGCTCTCGTCGGTCAGTACGATCGCCGTCTCTTTGTCCGGCTTGAGACCGCGTCGCAGCAATTCTTCGAGAAACGTATGCACATACTTGCACTGCAGGCTGTCCGACGGGGCCGAGACTACCGAGACTTCTTTCGCCTGTACGAAACGGCCGTGCGGCTCGGTATCCAGCGGTGCAGGATATTCCCGGATATCGGAACGCAGGAACAAACCCGCCTCATGATCGGCATTACCGACATAATAATCGTCGTAATCCCACCAGAATTCGGCCCGTTCGCTGTTGCGCAACCAAGTAAACAGGCGCTTCTCGCAAGCGGACAATGCATTGAAACCGACGATTACGTAACGGCTCTCGGGCGCCGGAAATTCATCGGGCAGGTCGTCGGCAGCGATCCGTTCGGCCGCTATACGGTGCACCATCCCCTCGTAAGCCAATCCCTGAACGGACAGGGCCGCCCGATATTCGTGGTAAATTGTCCCCAACGTGCGCCAGATCGACATAAACCGCGCTTTTTCGTCCGAGAAATTACTCTCCGCACCGAAACTTTGCCAAAAACGCGACACAATGCCGATCTGCTCGGGAGTCAGGTAGGCAAGATGGTCCTCGAGCGCATGCAGATCGCCGATGTTGGTAAAAAGAACATCCGCGTCGATCAGGTATTTATCGATCTGGTCGAAGTCGGAAAGGAGCATGTCGCCCCAAAAATAAAATTCGTCGAAACTTTCGTCGTGGTACCGGCTGTAAACCTTGTAAAGTTCGGTCACCAATTTGATGCGGTCGCCGCAGGCAATTCCCGAGATTTGCTGCATCAGGTCGTTGATACCCACGAAACGGGGCTGCCACACGGGACGAAGCGTAACGCGCGAAAGGGCGTCGGAAAAAAAGAGGCGGGCGCGACGACTCGGAAAAACCAAGTTCAGCGATGAAATATCATCGCCGTAACGCCCGTACAATGACGAAACCACTTCGTCGATAAAACTGCGCATAACCCTCCTTTATAAACCGCCCGCTGCAGTGCCGTCCACCGTGCCGACCTCTACGGTCCGGAGCCCGTTTATCCCGGCCACAGTCCAAAATGGAATCGGAATCAACCCTACACACTCCGAATCAGCCCGATCTTTCTTTTGATTTTCCCGCACACTTCCCCGGTCGGGCCAATATTCGCCATGCAGCCTATCGATACAAAGGCAAGAAAACCGGAAAAAAGCGCTATTTACCGATGTTGTTGACCGTACCCATCATTTTCGTCGCACTGCGGAAAATCTCGGGCTCGCCCTGATAATAGACGGCCCCTCCGGTGTTCGCGACGATCTGGATACGTTCGACGGCCTTGACATATACCTCGGCGCCGGAAGTAGCCTCGACACGTACATCCTGACACGTGAGCGGACGGGCATTCACCTTCGATTTGGAAGCGGCGATCAACGTACCGTACTTGGCCGATCCGGTCAGGTTCGCAACCGAATTACCGGTAATTTTCAAACAAATATCCTTAAGCTGGAGATCGGCACCGAAAATCGCGCCCGCCGTCATATCGACATCGATCATACCCTGGGTCAACGTACCCTGCACGGAAACGTTCGACGCAGAAATTTTGAGCGATGACAGCGTATCGTAATAGATCTTCACATCGCCGCTGGCCCCCTTCTCGCCCCCGGGGCGCAGGTGCACGCTGAGCGTACCGTTTTTGATCCCCCAATCGAGGCGATTGCTGTTCGTCCCGTTGAGCTTCACATCGATATGTGCAGAATCGGCCTTGATCAGCTCGACATGCAGGTTACCCGAAAGGTCTATGTTGCGGAAAGCATCCAGCCGTTTGCTGACGATGGACTGCTGGGCCGAAGCGGCCAGTGAGCAGGTCAGCACAAGGAGCATCAGCGCTATTTTTTTCATATTCTTCGTTTTTAATTCCCTTAGACAAATATAGGCTTTTGTCAGGGAATTCCCAATCTTTACCGTAACTTTAGCCTGCAAACGGAACTTTGGAAGAATCCCTCAGCAAAACGAACGAATGGGAAGCGTCAGCATCGTCAGGGCATCGGCCGGATCAGGCAAAACCTACCGGCTTGCATACGAATACATCGCGCACGTAATCGCGAATCCGTGGCTGTACCGGAACATCCTGGCCGTCACCTTCACGAACAAGGCGACCGAGGAGATGAAGCAGCGCATCATGGGCGAACTCAACGCACTCGCCAACGGGACGGAGAGTTCGTATTTACCGCAGCTCGAAAAAGAATTGGAGCTTACGCCGGACCTGATCCGCCGCCGCGCCACGGAAGTCCGGACCAAAATTCTGCACGACTATAGCCATTTTTGCGTCGTGACCATCGACAAGTTCTTCCAACGGATCATCCGCTCATTTCTCAAGGAACTGGGCATCGACGCCAACTTCACGCTAGAGTTGCAAACCGACTCGATCCTCGACAGCGCCACCGACCGGATGATCGAAGAGATGGCCGTCAACGAACCGCTGCGCGAATGGATCACACGTTTCGCCGAAGAGAAGATCGAGGACAACAAACGGTGGGACATTCGCGAGGATATCCGCAAACTGGGCGCTGAGATTTTCAAAGAGCGCTACAAAAGCCTAAGTGCAGGTTCTCTGTCCAAAGAGGAATTGAGTCGCGTACTGGGCGAAGCGATCGGGCGTAGCCGCGCTGTCACGAACACGATGCAGAGAATTGGACGGGAAGCGTTGGACTTAATTGCTGCAAGCGGTCTCACGATCGACGATTTCGCCTACGGCAAAAGCGGCTGTATCAGTTATTTCGTCAAAACGAGCGAAGGCATCGTATCCGCCTACGGACAGCGCGTATCGGACGCGCTCGGGTCGGATGAAAAGTGGTACGGTAAAAAATCTCCTCGTATCGACGACATCCGGGCACTGATCCCGCAGTTGCGCCCGCGGCTCGAAGAGCTGTGCCGTCTCTACGACGACAATATCCGGTTCCTGAACACGACGGCGCTGCTGCGTGAAAATTTCCGCAGCTATGCCCTGCTGGCCGACCTCTCGCAACGGATCGACACACTCTGCCGGGAACAGGGCGTCCTGCCGATCTCCGAGACGAACGGCCTGCTGCATAAACTAATCAGCGGCAACGACACGCCGTTTATCTACGAAAAAGCGGGAAACGCCTTCTCGCACTTCATGATCGACGAATTTCAGGACACTTCGCAGCAGCAATGGAGCAATTTCGTCCCGTTGCTGGAAAATGCCGTAGCACAGGACGATAAATCTCCCGTTCTGTTGGTAGGTGACGTCAAACAATCCATCTACCGATGGCGAGGCGGCGACTGGCAGATTCTCGGCGGAGAGGTGAACCGCCGTTTCCGGGAAGTCGCCGACCAAACGCTCGAAGTCAATTACCGCAGTGCAGGCACCGTCGTGCGCTTCAACAACAATGCTATCGGAGCCTGTGTAACACTCGACAACGAGCGGCTCAACAACCAGCTGGAAACGGCGCGCGAACAGGGCTCTTTATCTGCGGGGATACGTGCCGAACTGACCGACATGCTTGCAAGCGCATACGAGCGACACCGGCAACAAAGCGCCAAAGCGCCGGAGAGCGGTTATATCCGCATCACGCAATTCGCACGCGAATTCAAGGAGGAAGAGGCCGACAAACCGCCTGTGATCGCAACGGTCGAAGAGCTGCAGCAACGCGGTTACTCGCCAAGCGACATCGCCATCCTCGTACGCTACAACCGCGACGGGGTAAAGATCGCGAAACAACTGCTCGACTATAAAACCGCACACCCCGAATCACCCTACTGCTACGACCTGGTCACGCAGGAGGCGCTGACCATCGGCAATGCTCCGGTCGCATCGTTCATCGTAGCGGCGCTCAAGCTCTCGTCGAATCCCGAGGACCCGATCCGGCGCGCTCTGTACAATCAATTCCTGGGATTGCAATGCTCCGCTGAACGACGGGGAACGGGATTTCTTACAGGGTTTGCGGCTCAAAGGCGTCGAAGAAGCACTCGAAGAACTGATCCTGCATTACCGGTTGCACACCCGTACCGAAGACATTGCTTACATCCAGGCCATTCAAGAGCAGGTACATACATTCAGCGCTTCAAAAATCGCGGACCTGCCGCTTTTCGTCAAATGGTGGGACGAAACGGGACGAACCCAGTCGATCAACCTGCCGCAAAACAGCCGCGCCATCACAATCATCTCGATCCACAAATCCAAGGGACTGCAATACAAAGCGGTAATCGTCCCTTACTGTACGTGGGAACTTTCGCCCAAGCGCGGTTCGCTGCTTTGGGCCGCTGCCGACGAGGCACCGTTCGACGCATTGGGTGAAATGCCCATCCGTTACAAAAACGAGATGGGGGTGTCCTATTTCTCGGAGGCCTTTTACCGTGAAACGGTACTCGCCCACATCGACAATATCAATATGTTTTACGTAGCAGCCACACGGGCAGAAGAGGAGCTGCACCTGATGCTCCACAGCGGACGGCAGACCGACACGATCGGGGGACTGATCGCCGCGACGTTCGAACATTCGGCCGACGGCACGGTCCGGATCGGCGAATTGGAAGGCCGCAGCACAACTTTCGACGGGGGCAAACAGCATGAATTCGGACAGCCCTACCGGAAAGCCGTTCCACCGGTTGCACCTGCCGGAGTCCCCATCTACCCGATCCGCCGCCCCGACACGAAACTGAAATTCAAATTCGCCTCGCAACGCTACTTCGACGAAGGGGAGGAGATACAGCTGGCTCCGCGCAACTACGGAATCCTGATGCACAAAGTATTCGAGAATATCGAACACGAAGGCCAGATTGCCGAACAACTGGACCTGCTACGGGCGAACGGCATCCTCTCCGATGAAGAGCGGCAACACCTGCGCGACACGATTGCGGACGCATTCGCCGACCCGTTGATCCGCTCGTGGTTCGATCCCAAATGGGAAACAGTGCGCAACGAAGCGGACATCATCGTTCCGCGGGAGAGTTCGGTGCGGCGTCCAGACCGCGTATTGACCAAAGGAACCGAAGCGGTCGTGGTGGATTACAAGTTCGGAGCCGTGCAGCGCAAGAGCCATGCTGTGCAAATCCGCGAATACATGGACCTGCTGCGCCGCATGGGTTACCGTACGGTGCGGGGATATCTGTGGTACGTGGAATTGCAGCAGGTCGAAACGGTATAGGAAATACGCTTCGAATCCCCTTTCATACTATACATAAGCCCTGATACGGATGAGAATACGCCGAAAACAAAACGGAGCTACTCTTTTGAACAGCCCCGTTTCAATGAAATTATTATAACCGAAATTAATCGTTCAGCGAGAAACGCTTGTAAGCGACTACGGTCGCATCTTTGTCAGCCTCCTTGATGTAGTTGCCCACAGAGATTTTGTTGTTCTTCACGAGATCCTGATTCAACAAGGTATTCTCTTTGAGGAACTTGTTAACTTTCCCTTCGGCGATTTTGTCGAGCATTGCCTCCGGTTTACCCTCCTGACGGGCCTGCTCACGACCGATCATACGCTCGTGCTCGATGATTTTCGGATCGCAGTCGCCCTTGTCGATCGAAACGGGAGCCATAGCGGCAGCCTGCATGGCCACATCCTTGGCAACCTCTTTGTCGATCTCCTTGTTGAAGCCGATCAGCGTGCCCAGTTTGCTGTTCATGTGGATATAGGTCACGCACATCGGGGCTTCGATCTTGCCGTAGTAAGCCAACTCGACCTTCTCACCGGTCTGGCCCGATTTCTCGGTCACGATCTCAGCTACGGTCTTGCCGTCCTTCACAACGGCCAGCAGTGCATCGAGATCAGCCGCATCGGCTTCGACAGCGATGTCGAGGATCGCATTGGTAGCAGCGACGAAATCAGCATTCTGAGCCACAAAGTCGGTTTCGCAAGCGAGGCAGAGCATGTAGCCCTTCTGGCCCACGATCTTCGAGGCAACGACACCCTGCGTAGCAGTGCGGTCGGCACGCTTGGCGGCAACCAGCTTGCCCTTCTCACGGATGATATCCTGAGCGCGGTCGAAATCGCCTTCGGCCTCTACCAGCGCCTTTTTGCAATCCATCATACCGGCTCCGGTCATCGCACGGAGTTTAGCAACATCAGCAGCTTTAATTTCCATAATTTTCCTTTCTGTTATAAGCGATAATTATTCTGCGGACTCGGCTTTTTCTGCCTTGGCTTCAACAACAGGTGCTTCAGCCTCTTCAGCAGCGGCTTCGGCTACCGGTTCAGCTTTAGCGGAATCCGCTTTCACAGCCTTCTTAACCCGGGGTTTGGGCTCCTTCTCTGCCTTGGCGGCAGATTCGGCAGCCTCTTTCTCCTTCTCGAGCTTACGTTCGGCCAAACCTTCTGCGATAGCGGCGGTCACAGCCTCGAGGACTACAGCCACCGATTTGGTAG
>ERZ773109.1358-NODE-1358-length-14428-cov-3.334934_pt1 | contig 14428 bp, 10 predicted proteins | sample MGYA00580569_ERZ773109 | MGnify/ENA primary metagenome ERZ773109 (study PRJEB29015, sample SAMEA2737852) | human gut metagenome | biome: human gut; feature: human-associated habitat; material: faeces | place: China | collected 2012 ...
ACATGGGTGCCGTGGTTGTCCACCTCGATTTGGTTGTTGTCTTCGATGAAATTCCAGCCGTAAAAATCGTCGATGTAGCCGTTTCCGTCGTCGTCTACGCCGGGCTGTCCGTTCAGCTCCGCCGGATTGACCACATTGCCCTGCAGGTCTTCGTGGGCGTAATCCACGCCTCCGTCTACGACGGCTACGATAACCTCCGGGGAACCCTGCGTAATTTCCCAGGCCCGGAACAGGTGGATATCGGCTCCCGCAAGCGCATCGGGAAGGGTGCCGTCGTTGTCGTAATGCCACTGGTTCGATAGCAGGGGATCGTTATAAGGTGCGCTTTGCGAGGCTTTGGATATCGTCGTTGTTTCCGAAACCTCGACGGGAGCCGAGGGTTGTATCAGGCTTGCTTTATAAATAGGTTCGGCGACCGCCACTTCCGGCAATTGCCGAAAATCCGAGACCGCCTTGCTTACGGGAATGCTCTCGTCGAAATAGAGGTCGTACCACAGGTGCAGTCCCTCCTTGCGGGTACGCTCCTCGAAGCGTCCGGCAGGTGGAAAAACCCTTTTCATCTGTCGGGCTCCGAGTGCCAGTGCGGCATTGTCGACGGAAGCCAAACCTGTGGAGAGCGCGCCGCTTTTGGTCATGACGGGGGCGATTTCGTTGTTGCCGGATTTGAATTTGACCCGGATCCATCCTTCGAAAGCCTCTGCTCCCGCATCGGTTTCGAGGGAAGGAGGCGTTGTCGTGTCCGTACCGGGAAGGGTGTCCTTGGTGCAGCTGCCCAGCAGCATTAAGCTGGTTGTAAGAAAAAGGTAATGGCAGAGGTATTTCATTGTGTGATAACAGTTGGGATTTGGCTGCGGAGCAAGTATGTTTTCTCCATTTTATGTTTTACGCCCCAAAATTATAGCGTTTGATGAAAATCGTCTGTCCTCAAAAATGGGGATTTTGAGTTGGTTTATAGCTAAAAATGAGGATAGGTGGCAGGAAAAGTATAGTTCCGACTCGGTATGCAGGACCCTATATCGGTGTTCCGACACATGGTGCCTGTATCGGCGAATCATTGAATGTCGGATTATATAAAATGGGTTGAATTGTATTGAATGACAATGCTGTAAAACGGAGCATCCTCACCTATGGGGATACTCGGGCTCCGAATTAGCCATATTTGGGGATTTCGGTACCCGACGGCATCCTGTACTTTTGCCCGTGCAAAATCGGAAAAAGAGTTGAAAAGCGTTCGGATACTGACCCTGTTATACTGTATGATGCAGTTGTTCCTCCCGGTTCGGGGACAACAGCAGGAATCCCGGGCTGGTTCGTATACGGTTGCCATACAGGTACAAAATCACCAGACGGATTTGCCCGTCGGATTCGCCGCCGTGTTGCTTACAAGGGAATCGGACGGTAAGATACTGTCGGGAAGTTGCGACGATCAGGGTATTTGCCGGTTCGAGCATGTCGCGGCGGGGCGTTATAAATTACGGGTTACTTTCTTAGGATACAAACCTTATACGCAGGTTATTCCTGTGGACGATAGTTTTACGTGGCTGGCTCTCCTTGAACCGGATGCCGTAAATCTGGATGAGGTGGTGGTGACGGCTTCCGAGTCCAGGGGGATGACCAGCTCGTCCAAGATCGACCGTCAGGCCATGGAGCACCTGCAACCGTCGCGTTTTGCCGATCTGGTATCGTTGCTGCCGGGCGAACGTACGACGGTCCCTAATATGGGTGCCGCGAATCTGATTCGACTGCGTGAAGCGGGAACAGGAATACATACTAGTGGGTCCAGTACCGATTATGATATTTCGTCGCTGGGCACTTCGTTTCTGATGGACGGTGTACCGATCAGTACCAAAGCCAATATGTCGTACCTCGCGGGTGGAGACAGCAATTATAATGTTGAAAATCGTAATACGACCGGCAGAGGAGTGGATATGCGGACTATTCCGACCGATGAGATCGAGCATGTTGAGGTAGTTCGCGGTATTCCTTCGGTCGAGTACGGTGATCTGACCAGCGGTCTGATTAAGATCGAACGCCGCAAAGGAGGCAATAAGCTCAACGCCCGCTTTAAAGCTGATTCATACGGGAAACTGATTTATGTAGGTAAAGGTTTTGAGTGGGAAAAACGCAAATTGACGCTTAATGTCGGCGTCGATTTTTTGGATTCGAAGATCGATCCCCGGACTCCATTGGAAAACTATAAACGTTTCAACATGTCAGCCCGGCTTTCCAAAAAATGGGAATACGGATCCGGAGTGTTGACTTATGCGGTCAATCTGGATTACGGAGGATCATTCGATAACATGAAACTCGATCCGGATGTCAATTATCACGACGTGGATACCTATAAGTCGAGTTATAACCGGTATGCTCTGACCAATAATCTGATGTGGACCAGCAAGAAAGGGAGTTTTTTCCGTTCGTTGGAACTGAATACATCGGTCAGCCTGCAAAAGGATGTGATAGATCGGACGCTTTACGTCTCTCTTTCGGGTGTGCGTCCTACGCCTCCGCTCACCACAGAGGAAGGGGTGCATGACGGAACATGGTTGACCTCGCAGTATATAGCGACCGGAGGATCGGAAAGTTTGCCGTTTACTACCTTCTCCAAATTGACCGCACGTTTCGGTACTCACGGAGCGCGCGCGCAGCACAATATGCTGGTGGGAGTCGACTGGCAGATGACCAAGAATTACGGCCGCGGACAGATTTACGATCCGCTTTATCCTCTTTCTCCCGGAATGTCTACGCGGCCGCGGCCTTATTATGATATTCCGGCCGGGCACGATTTTTCCCTTTTTGTCGAGGATCGCAGCATTATTCCCATTGCCCGTCACAAACTCGAGGTGCAGGCCGGATTACGTGCTTCGACCATGCTGAATCTTTCGGACAGCTATGCCCTGCACGGCAAATTCTTTTTCGATCCACGCGTCAATTTGCGTTGGACGTTTCCCCGGCTGATGGTGGCGGACCGGCCGTTGCAGTTCGAGATTGGCGGTGGGGCAGGCTGGCACACGATGACTCCGTCGCTGACTTACCTGTATCCGAACCTGATTTATTACGACTGGCAGCAATTGAACTATTACCACTCAAATCCCGCTTACAGGCGGTTGAACCTGAAAACTTACGTGGTCGATCCGACCAATTACGATTTGCAGGCAGCACGCAATTTTAAATGGGAGATACGCGGGGATATCTCTTATGGGGAAAACAGGTTTACCGTGACTTATTTCCGGGAGAACCTGACAACGGGATTTCGGAACATGTCGCAATACCAGATTATGAATTACCGTCAGTATGATGCCTCAGGCATTGATCCCGGCGCCCTGACCGCTCCGCCGCAGCTCGAAAATCTTCCTTATAAGGATATAACGGCTTTTGGAACATATGGCGTTTACGCGAACGGGACGCGCATTTTTAAGGAAGGCGTTGAGTATTCGTTTACCAGTAAGCGTATCCCGGCATTGCGTACGCGCATAACCATCGATGGAGCTTGGTTTCGCACCCTATACAGCGAAAGCCAGCCTTATTGGTACAGGCCTTCGGTCAATCTTGGCGGCCAGGCATTGCCTTATCTGGGGTATTACAATGATCCAAAGGGCTATACGAGACGTTCTTTTAATACCCGTTTCCTGTTCGATACCTATTTGCCCCGGCTTAAACTCGGTTTTTCCGCCGCGATTGAATGCATGTGGCTATACCGGCAGCAGGCTTTGCGTCAGACCGGGATTCCCGACGAATATGTCGACCTGAACGGAGTGAGGCACCCCTTTAATGTGGAAGAGGCGCAAAACGATATGTACCTTCAATGGCTGATCATTACCTATCCCGAATCAAATTTTTACGTGAGGATTATGGAACCTTTCAATGTCGGGGTAAACCTGAAAGTGACCAAAGGATTTTACAAAGAGCGTATTGAACTAGCCTTTTTCGTCAACCAACTGTTCTCTTACTGGCACGAATACAGGGGTTCCAACGGGGTTCTTGTCCGGCAAACTACTCCAATGCCCTATTTCGGCATGGAGATCAATTTTAACCTGTAAGGCTGTTGAAAACGAGGCAATGCCTGTAAATAATCGATTATAAACCCATAAACAAACAACGAATTATGAAAAAAATGACCAGAATTTTCGGAGCGCTGCTATTGGTTTCTGCGGCGTTGATCCTGACTTCCTGTAAAGATGACGAACCCGGTATTCCGGAAAGTGTGGTGAGTTGGACCCTCACACTGCCTGAAACGGCAAGTGACGGTACCGTTTCGGATGTTACGTCCCTGTTTACCAATATCAACACCAGTACGACGTATAAAGGCGCAGTTACTTCGGCTACCAAAGCTACAGTGCTGACAGTTTCGGCGACCGTGCCGGAAGGCCTTTACAAAATTAGTGTCGAGGGTACGCTGACTTATACGGCGGACGATGGCAGCAAGGTTACTTCCGGTTTCCGGGCGCTTCGGGAGTCTGTAGCCATTGCCGGTGAAAGTGCGACGGTGCCAGAAACCCAAACGGAGTTCTATACGCCGTCGGAAGGTTTTGTTATATCCGAAATCTTCTTTACCGGGACATTTACGGATGTGGCAGGCGACTGGTATAACGATGACCATTATATCAAAATTCGCAATAATTCCGACCAGATTCTCTATGCCGACAGTTTGGCAATCATGACATCACAATTTTTGGCGACGACGAAGTATGATTATACTCCGGACATCATGAAAGATTTCTTCTCCGTTTCATGGGTGTTTATGATTCCGGGTACGGGCAAGGATGTCCCGGTACAGCCGGGCGAGGAGTTGGTGATTGCCATGATGGGTATCGACCACAGGGAATATAATTCCCGTTCGTTCGACCTGAGCAAGGCTGATTTCGAATTTTTCGATGACGATGCGGCCGGAACCGTCTATCCCGATACCGATGGACCGACTGTTCCCAATCTCGAGAAATGGTATTCAGAGTCTTTGACTGTCAGCGATTTTCATAATAGGGGAAACATGACTGTGGCAATCGCGAGAATGCAGGGTACGAAAGAGGATTTTCTGCTGAATAATAAATATACGGCTACATATACGTTCACGTTCGGCGATTTCTCGAGGGAGATGACCACCGAAACGTATAAAGTGCCCAATGCATGGATTGTCGATGCCGTAGGGTGTTCGCCGCGTGACGAATTCCAGTGGTTGGTAATCGATCCGTCTCTCGATGCCGGCTGGACTTGGTGTGCTGAGAATAACAGCGATAAAACGAGGTTTGACAAGGCTGTCGTGAGGAAAACAGGAATTGATGGTAAGTTGTTGGATACCAATAATTCTACCAATGATTTTACAGCGTGCGCCAAACCGTCGCTGATGCAGTAATCCCGAATTGAAGATGAATTTCCGTTGCACATTCGCTTTGATCGGCCTTTGTGCAGGGATGTCCGCGCAGGGAGTACAGAAAGACAGCTCGTCCGTGGCCGTTGGCCTCGGCGAGCGTCTTTCTCCTGCGGGGCATTTTATGCATGAAGTGTACAGCAATCCGGCCGCACAGGTTTATCGTTACCATTCGTCGCTGACGACGATAGGGCTTTCAGGCACTTATAGTCAGGAGAACGACGCTGTGGTGATGCAGCAGGGACGCGGCAACCGGTATGCCGCATTCGATGCGGACTCGTATATCCGCCGCGATCGCAATACGATTTGGGGAGGGGCCGGATACCGTGTTGGACGGACAATGCATACGGAGTGGAACGAAAATGCCGACTTCGAACTGCTATACCCATATGTCTGGGCCGATTCGGTCGGGGGTAACCTGCTTTCGGAACGTTATACGTTTTCGGGTGGCTTTGCGCGCGAATTCGGGCGTATAGCGTGGGGTATTTACGCTGATTATCGTGCCGAGATCGAATACCGCAAACGTGATCCACGCCCAAAAACGGTAGTTTCCGATCTGAATATCGCTACCGGGGCGACTCTTTCGTTGGGGGTCCGTTACAGTTTGGGCGCCTCGATCCATTTGCGCGTTTACCGGCAAAAAAGCGGAATCAAGTTTTTAGCTCCGTTGGGCGGTCCCAAAATTTACCAGATGCTCGGATTGGGCATGGACAGTACACGGTTCTCGACGGGAACAGACGGCAGTTCCGTTAGTTTCAGCGGCAGGTCTTATGGGGCCGGGTTGGAGTTATTTCCACGGGATAGGAACGGCGTATTTGTTTCGATACAATATTCCGACTGGGCGGTACGTCGAATCCTTCATGATTATCAGAAGCTTCCGCTGACGCGGTTGACGGAAAGGGAACTGGACGCTGCGCTGGGATGGCAGGGCCGGAGTGGTATGCATCATTTGGGGATTAAACTTTCCGGAAATTACGCGAAACGGTTAGGAACAGAATATATCTACGGGGACGCTTCTGGCAGCCAGAATTATCCGAAATTGGGTGCGGTAGAGCAGTACCGTAACAACCGGACCGACTTGGTGCTGTCGGCGCTGTGGGGCTTCGAGGAGATGCGCGGCTGGTCGTTTTATGCGGAGCCGAGGGGACGTTATTACGACTTCGAGGCCACTTACCTGAGCCCGTCGCGCAAAATGCAGTTCGGAAAGGTCGGCTGCGGCTGCGGGTTGACCGTCGAAAAACGGCTGCGCCGTTCGGTACTGCACCTGTCGGTGTCGGCCGATTATCTGGCGAACCAAACTGCGGAGCTTAAATTGGACGGGCTGGACATGGACGGCTCGATCGGGCAGATGATGCAGCGGAATTTCGGTCATTTGAGCGCCGATATGACCCTTTACGGCGCTTCGTTTCGCTGGAATTACGATTTTCCCCGGGCGTCGATGGCCCTGTATGTACAGGGCGATTGGCAGCACGGCAGTTTCGCCGACGGCAACCGTTCCGACTATGCCCGGATCGTTTTCGGCGTCGCATTTTAACACAAATCACACAATCTGACATGGAAGAAAATATCATTGAGTGCCGCAACCTGACGCACTATTACGGCAACCGGATGATCTACGAGAACCTGAGTTTCAGCGTTCCGCGGGGCCGGATTCTGGGGCTGCTGGGTAAAAACGGCACAGGCAAGACCACGACGATCAACATCTTGAGCGGTTATTTGCAGCCGCGTTCGGGCGAGTGCCTGATCTTCGGCGAGGATATACAGCGCATGGAACCGGTTACGCGGCAGCGCATCGCTCTGCTGATCGAAGGACACGTGCAGTATGCATTCATGACCGTCGAGGAGATCGAACGTTACTATTCGGCCTTCTATCCGGCCTGGAACCGGGAAGCCTATTACGAACTGATCCGCAAGTTGAAGATCGCTCCAAAGCAGCGTATCGCCCGTATGTCGTGCGGCCAGCGTTCGCAGGTAGCCCTCGGACTGATCCTGGCACAGAACGCCGAATTGTTAGTGTTGGACGACTTCTCGATGGGACTCGATCCCGGTTACCGCCGGCTCTTTATCGAATACCTGAGGGAATACGCCAAAGCCGAAGCCAAAACCATTTTTCTCACTTCGCACATCATCCAGGATATGGAACGGCTGATCGACGACTGTATCATCATGGATTACGGGAGCATCCTGATCCAGCAACCGGTGCAGCAGCTGCTCGATACGTTCCGCCGTTATACGTTCCGGCTCGAAGCCGGTGCGCCGGAGACGCTTCCCGAGGACGGGAAACTGTATCACAGCGCGGTTATCCGCGGCAGCGGCGAGACTTATTCGTTCGAAGACGAAGCGTATGTGGCCGGATGGCTGACCCGGAGCGGTATCGCTTACAGCGATCTCAAGTCCGAAAAAATGAATCTGGAGGATGCCTTTATCGGGCTGACCGGCAAATACTAAGGTTCACCTCAAACAACTAGAAACCGTAGAAAAATATGAAAAAAGCGATCTTTTATAAGGAGTGGATCAAGACGCACCGTTATTTCTGGCTGGCCCTGATCGTCTCTTTCGTTTTCGTGATCTATGCGTTACTGCAGTTGCAGCGGGTGATCGGCTTCAAAGGAGTGGAACACCTGTGGGAAATACTGCTTTCGCGCGAGACGGTCTTTATCGAATTGCTGACCTATGTGCCGCTGGCGATAGGGGTATTGCTCGCCCTGGTGCAGTTTGTGCCTGAAATCCAGCAGAAGCGGCTGAAATTGACGCTGCACCTGCCTTATCCGCAACGGAGCATGATCGGTTTGATGCTCGCGGCCGGTCTCGTACAGCTCGGGATTATCTTCGTGTTGAATTATCTGACGTTGTGGGTCTATTTGCAAAGCATTCTGGCTCCCGAGCTGGTAGCGCGCATTCTGCTCACATCGTTGCCGTGGTACCTGTGCGGCATTACGGGCTATCTCTTCGCGGCGTGGATTTGTCTCGAACCGACCTGGCGCCGCAGGATTATCGACCTGCTGATTGCGGTGGGCGTAGTGCGGATCTTTTTCCTTTCCTCAGTGCCGGAGGCGTACAATTGCTTTTTGCCCTGGCTCGTGTTGTACACTGCGGCGGCGATGCTGCTACCCCAACTTTCGGTATCCCGTTTCAAGGAGGGATGCCAGGATTGATCCGGCGCCGGTGCGGCCGGGCTTTGAAACGGCCGCTTTTGTCGAAAAGATTTAACCCATTGAACTTATGATACGTTTAAGCAAGATAATCCTCTTCTTTACCGCTGTGGTGGTGTTGGCGTGGCTGTTGCCGTGGACCTATCGATTCCTGACCGTCCGCCCGGACAGGACGCCTTTTACCCTATACAGTTGCGTGACGGAGAGTTTCGCGTCGATTGATTTCAACGATGGCGAAATCGTGCGGCACGATGCGTCCGGCAAAACCTATACGGACAGGGAATTCGACAGCATCCTGCCGTTGTTTTACTACCGACAGTTGCTCTCCGACGGCCGTCAGCCCGATACGTTGCGCGGCGTGGCACTTACTCCGCAGACGGTTTCGATGCAGAGTTTTTATTTCCGCAATTCTCCGTCGGATCTCAACAAGGTGAAGCCGGAGCTCTATCCGCTGCTCGAAGCCATGTCGGGTCGCGTCGAATTGCAGATGCCTCCCGATGTGTTCCGCATCGATGAACGCATCGAGTTGATCGATATGGCGACCAACCGGGTCGATGACCGGAAAAGCGACCTTTTCACCCGTGCGCTCCAGGCTAAAGGGTTCGAATTCCCGGCCACCTACGTGTTGGGCAACCCGACCACGCGTAAAGAGTATGACGAGGGGTACATGCTCCTGGACGGGAACGGCGGCCTGTATCACCTCAAGCAATTGCGGGGACGTCCGTATGTGCGCCGGGTCGATTTGCCGGACAGCGTCCGGATCGCCGATATTTTCATTACCGAGTTTTCGAACCGCCGGAGCTACGCTTTCCTTTCGGACGAGGCACATAACTTTTATGTGCTGACCAATCCGGGCTATGAACTGAAGCAGTTGCCGGTCGGACATTTCGATCCGCGCAGTGAAAGCATCCTGATTATCGCCGACCTGTTCAACTGGACGGTGAGTATCTCCGGTGAGGAAGGAGTCCGGTATTATGCCGTCGACGCCGATGATTACTCGCTTTGCGATACGCTGGCCTATCCCGCTGCGGAAGGAGTGAGCCAGCGCGTGGCCGAATGGTTGTTCCCGTTCGATCTGAGCTTTACGTCCTATGACGATCAGTACGTTTATCCGCGCCTGGGAGGATTCTCTGCCTGTGCGCTGTTGCTGAATGTGCTGTTGGCGGTTGCCTACCTGGTTATGCGGCGGCGTCACTTGCGTTGCGCATGGCTGCCTGCCGCCGGGGTAGTTCTGCTGGGACTCTTCCTGTTCGTCCCATTGCTGGTGATCCGGCGGTGACGTGAGATGCCTGAGCCAATCTGGGTATCTTTATCCAGTATATTTATATGCAAAAAGGGAGTCCGAAAAGGGTTCCCTTTTTGTATGATCGGGTGTATGCAATCTATACGGTGTGTGTGCATCTGATAATTGTGTAAATCCGCTGTAGAAAGATAACTTATAGGTGGGACTGAACATGCGGGTAGGAGGGCTGTTTATCTTGTTGTACAGGGTGCAGCGATTCGTACCGCGAGGGGAGACTTGTTGTATGTTGTACTGATTTCGTTAACAGGGACCGGATTTTATCCGTATTCTGAAATAGACTCCCTTTGTCGGAGTAAACTATCAGCATACAGGTGCAAAAAGGCGGATCCCGAAAGACCCGCCTTCTGCGGCCGCTGCCGAATTTGAAACTGAGTGATACTTGAAACTTAAAGAAAAAGAAGTGAACGAATTGAAATGAACTAACTAATGAATACAACCAACTTTATCCAAGTATGAATACTGTTACATGAAAACCAGGAATGCTATGGGGATCAGTATGCCTGCCAGAAATTCGATACCGCCGCGGCCCCAGAAACCTTTGGGCCCTTTGAGCATCACCAATCCGGTGAGCGTAATAACGATCAGCGAGAAGGCGAAGATGTCGGAAAAGGTGGTCCACCAACGTCCGGGATTGTAATGCAGGCGGTTGAGCCCGCTCCACAACGGACGTTTGCGTACCGATTCGTACAGTGCTTCTCCGCTTCCGGTATCGATGACCAACGACGATCCGCCTTTGAGGAAGACCTTCACCTGTGAAGCCGACGGAAAGTAGTGTTTCGTATAGTTATCCGTCTCATTCAGCGGTTCGAGCAGCGAGAGTACATAAGCTTTGTCCCATCCCGTGCGGGATTGCGGCATACTCTCGATGCTGAACTCTTTGCGGGTGATGTCGTATTCGGCGTTGAAGTCGCGTTTGTGGTTGAGCAGGAAACCCGATATCGCGTAAATCAGCACCACTCCGCCGAAAAAGAACGACAACTCGCGGTGGATGTTACGGCTCCACCTGCGAAAGAGGGAGCTGAACTTGCCGGTTTGCATCGTTTAGAGGATTTCGTAACTGTCGGCTGTAACCGAATAGAACGACAGGTAGTTCTTGCCCTCTTTGGCCTGGCGCTTGGCGATACGTTTGCGGAAATTCGAAATACGCTCTTCGACGCTGTTTACCGGGGCCTCGCCGCGGGCTTTCTGGTCGCTTTCGCAGGAAGCGCCTGCGGTGCCATGCTGTGCAGCGGCCTGTGCTTTTGCCTGCTCTTCCCACTGAGCCAAGAAGGCTTCGTCGATCCGCTCTTCGTTGAGCGTGCCGTTGATGCGGACGAGGCTGTTGACGGTTTCGGGCGTGAATTTACCCACTTTGTCTCCTGCATCGATGCGGATCGTCTGCGTGTCGTCGCTGCCCATCAGGAAGATTTTGCCGCCGCCGTGCTGACAGATATGCGTGCAAACGCCTTCGACAACGACGGGCTGACCGATGAATGCTTCGGCGTTTTTCAGCAGGCTGTCTACCTCGAGTGCGGTGCTATTGGTCGTTTGGGCGGTCTGGTCGCCTTGGCTTTGTTTGGAAGTGCCGGAGCCGCAACTGACGGCTGCGCAGCCTATGATCATCATCAGCGCTACGGCGGCCATGTAGTTTCTTTTCATGGAATCTGTTTTATCGGGTTTGAAATTATCGGCTTGCGAGGGTAAATCTGTTTAACAACGCTACCCCTGCCGTACCGGAAGCAAAGCAGGGGCATCGCCCGTTTTATGGTTATTGGCTTACGGGTACAAAGGTGGGGTATTTACCCGGCGCCCGCAATCCCGACAAATGATGAAAAGTTTCCCTGTGAATCCCTATTTTTGGGGATGGTCGGTTCGGATGATGTCTATTACCTTTGTAGAAAAAGTAACGAAAACGTAATTCCTGGAGATGTCGCCGGGTTGCCGATAAACGGGATGATACCGTTGGGGAAAACGGTATTCTGTTTACTCCTGACAGACGATTAATGAAGCGATGAAAAGATTGGGGCCGAGAGGGGGCGCGATTGGCAGTTCCGATAATTTATCTGATATTTGCAGAAAACCGAGCCTTATGAAACAGCTCCTTTTTTCAGGTGGTATGAAGATGTCCGACCTGATACAGGCCAATTACCGTTTGCTACAGGTGTTGCCGCGATTCGGAATTCACCTCGGTTTCGGCGACAAAAGTGTCGCCGAGGTGTGCCGTGCGCAGGGCGTCTCGATGGAGTTGTTCCTGCTCGTTTGCAATATCAGTACGTTTGACGATTTTTTGCCTGATACGGCGATGTTTAAAGAGATAGATGTTGAAGATATTGTGCTTTTTTTGCAGAGTTCGCACAAATACTATCTCGAGCAGCGCATTCCCGAGATCAGGGAGAATCTTTCGTCGCTGGAAGAGGGGCAGGGGACTTCGTCGGCTCGCATTCTCGACCGTTTTTTCAACGATTACCGCAATGAGGTGGAGGCCCATTTCGAATATGAGGAGCAGACGGTATTCCCCTATATCCGCGGATTGGTACACGGAGTCCATACCGAAGGTTACAGCATCGAGCAGTTTGAAGAGAACCACAGCAATATCGAGGATAAGCTCGAAGACCTGAAAAATATCCTGATCAAGTACCTCCCCGGAGACGTTCCGGCCGAGAAGCTCAACCGCACGCTGTTTAACGTTTTTCTGCTCGAGGACGATCTGGGGCGCCATGCACTCATCGAAGATAAAGTGCTCGTGCCTTATGTGATGCAACTGGAGGAGAATCATGGCTGAGACCGTACGACACCGCATCCTGCTCATTGAGCCTTCAGCCATCGTGGCGCGCGGAATCAGGGAAATCTTGTCCCAATATCCCGAGTTCGAGGTGATCGACACGCTGCCCGATCTGGGGCACTGTACCGAACGGTTGACCTTGTTCTCGCCCGATGCGGTGCTCGTCGATCCCTGCCTGTTCGATTACCAGAAACGGACATCCGTGCGTGGGGTCATTCCCTGCCTGCATGAAGCTGTGCTCGTGGCTGTGCTGACCGGACTGATCGACGATGAAGCGCTCCGGCAGTACGACGGTTCGGTCCATCTGTATGACGAGCCGGCGCAGATCGTTCGTAAGCTGCGCAAGGCGATCGAGAGCCGCGACGAGCATGCCGGCGTTCCTGAAAACTACGAACTTTCCGACCGGGAGAACGAAATTCTGGTCGCCGTGGCGCGCGGCATGACCAATAAGGAGATCGCCGACCGTTATAACATCTCGATCCATACGGTCATATCCCACCGTAAAAATATCGCCCGCAAAACAGGCATCAAGTCCGTTTCGGGTCTGACCGTTTACGCACTTTTGAACAATATGATCGATCAGGGGGATGTGGAATAGTCGTTGGTAAAAAAACGGCATTTTTTGTCGTATTTTTGTTATCTTTATGCTCAACGGAGTATAAATCGGATAATCTATTACCCAAATGAAAAGACGAATGATGTGTTGCGCCCTGCTGTGGGGCGTGTTTTTGATTTCGTGCGGACAGCCCGGCGGGAAGGATCAGCGGGTTGTGTCCCCGGACGGAACTGTTGCGATGCAGGTGCAGGTGGCCGATGGACGCTTAGGCTATACGGTCACCAAAGACGGGACGGTGGTGCTGGACTCCTCGGTCATGCGATGGTCTGTGGACAGCACGTTGCTGGGGTTGGCGGTTTCTAAAATCGAAAGGCTCGCTACCCGCCGGGTTCAGGACTCCTTCCCGGTTTGCGGGATTCATGATTGTTCCCGGGTGGATTACACCTCTACCGGGTTCCGGATTGCAGGGGCCCGTGATTTCTTTGTAGATGTACGGGTGTATAATGACGGCGTGGCGTTCCGCTACCGGATCGCTCCGGGCGAGGGCGAATATGTGTTGAATGACAGCACTACGTTTACATTGCCCCAAGGGGTGAGTACCTGGGGACAGGATAACGTGAGCTATTATGAGAACGAAAATGTAGAACGGCTGGCGGACACATTACCGGTTGGATTGACGTTCGGACCACCCCTGACGGTGAAATATCAACTCCAGGACCTTTACGCTTCGATTACCGAGGGAGGATTGACCGATTTTGCCGGAATGGGACTGGAAGTGACTCCTAACCACCGCACATTGCGGGCGAAACTGGCCGGAGAAACCCGCCTGGCATGCGGGGCGGACGGCGAGTTGACGACTCCGTGGAGAGTCGTCCTGATCGGAGACCTCAACACGCTGGTCAACAGCGGAATTATCGGCGATGTGTCAGCAGTACCCGATCCCGGGCTTTTCCCGTTGTCGGTTCGGGGATGCGGTGAAGGGAATGGACGCGGTGCCGATTGGGTCCGTCCCGGACGGGCTCTTTGGAGTTGGCTCGCCGATAACGGGCCGGTCAGTTTCGACAATATGAAGCGTTTCTCGAAATGGGCGGGTGAACTCGGATTCGAGTATAACCTGGTCGACGCCGGTTGGAGCAACTGGAAAGATCAGGGCAGGGAGCCCTGGGATATGATCCGGGAATTGGTCGACTATTCAACTCCGCTGGGTGTTAAAATATGGGTGTGGAAAGCCTATCCCGACGACCGGGGGGCGATGGCATCCTCGCTTCTTTCGTATTGCATGATGCAAGGA
>ERZ773109.1392-NODE-1392-length-14231-cov-19.968679_pt1 | contig 14231 bp, 9 predicted proteins | sample MGYA00580569_ERZ773109 | MGnify/ENA primary metagenome ERZ773109 (study PRJEB29015, sample SAMEA2737852) | human gut metagenome | biome: human gut; feature: human-associated habitat; material: faeces | place: China | collected 2012 ...
AATTACATACGATAGTTCTTTCTCTCATTCCGTCAAGTGCCTGCATATATATATGTTTGTTAGGTGCGTACACAATATGCTCATACACTTCATCTGTCACAACATAGGCATCATATTTCTTTACGACATCTGCTATTGCAGTTAATTCCTCGAATGTAAATACCTTTCCACAAGGATTTGACGGATTGCACAGGATAAGTGCTTTCGCTCCCTGTTTAAAAGCATTTTCTAACTGCTCAATGCTAAATGTAAAATCTGGTGGAACAAGTGGAACATATATCGGTTCTGCTCCTGAAAGAATAGTATCTGCACCATAATTCTCGTAAAATGGTGAGAAGATTACTACCTTATCCTTAGGATTGGTAATGCTTAACATTGTCGCCATCATAGCCTCTGTACTTCCACATGTAACTACAATCTCTGATTCAGGGTCAACCTTAATTCCTGAAAAATGTTCATATTTGGCAGCTATTGCATCTCTGAAATTCTTAGCTCCCCAAGTCAAAGCATACTGATGAGGTCCTTCACTTGCAACCTCTGACAGTCTGTCTGTTATCTGCTTAGGTGGGTTAAAATCTGGAAAGCCCTGTGATAAATTCACTGCACCATATTTATTGGCTATTCTTGTCATTCTTCTTATAACAGAATCTGTAAAATCTTTCGTTCTCTCGCTTAATTCTTTCATAATCTGCTCTTTCTTCCAATTACCGGATATTTAATCTTTCCACAGTAACAAACATATATTGTACTGCCTTATCAGTATAACATACTTTTATCATATGTTAATAGTATATTACCTAGATTGTGTGCATTATTGTGCAGTTATACACTATTTTTTATATCAATAATGTATAATTACTTCTGTGCTTCTGCATATAATCTGACATATTGTTTAGAATTTCATACTATACACTTTAAGGTCAACTTTCCCATTAACTACTTCAATCCCGTCTGCCTTAAGCAGCTCCTCCTGTTGTCCTGCACCGCCAAATGCAAATGCACCCGACAGTTCTCCCTTGGAATTAACAACCCTGTAACATGGTATATTATCTGGGTCAGGATTTCTATGAAGTGCATTACCTACTGCTCTTGCCATTCCTTTATTACCAGCAAGCTCCGCTATCTGTCCATAGGTCGCAACACAGCCCTTAGGTATTTTCTTTACCGCTTCATATATCCTTTTTGTTGGATTATCAGTAACAAGCTCGTAGCTTTCCTTAATCATTGTCTTAATAGCATCATCTGGCACTGAACCATCGAGAATTATTGTGTTCCAGTTCTCCTTGTTCTGGTGCCATCCGGGAATTACCGATTTGAAAGCACTTCTCCAGTAATCTCTCCATTCTTTATCTGCCTTCACATTCAGATTAACGTATCCGTCTTTCTCATATATCCATAAAAAAGCCTTCTTGCTGCATTTAACCCTCACTAACTGCCAGTTAGTATCGCGAAAAGGTGTTTCTACATATGTATCAGGAAATGTTAAGCCATAATCCAATGCTTCTTTTCTGCTCTGCATAACTTTCCTTCCTCTTTATTTAATCAATGTATCTGTTGTTAATTAAAAAAACTGTTTACAGTTCATATTATTAATAGTATCTGTGCTATCAGATTAAATATTTAACCCTATAACCACAGTATAACTTTTAACATACTCACTGTAAACAGTAATGCATTATTTGATATATTTAACTGTTAATTATTAACTGCCTTACCTTCTGCAAAGCTGTTATTGGCAATCATACCATTTTCTATATCCAAATCTGCCTCTTTGCTGTCAAGCTTATCTGTCATTATAAATAACACAAGCCCTGCCGTAAACAATAACACTATCATAGACACACCGATATTAATGCTTCCAAATATCTGAGAAGCTGCACCTACAACCAATGTTCCCAAAAAAGAAGCTCCTTTTCCGCATATATCCATAAGTCCGAAATATTCTCCTGACCTTTCAGCCGGTATTATCTTTGCAAAATAAGAACGTGACAACGCCTGTATGCCGCCCTGAAACATACCAACAAATATAGCTAATACCCAGAACTGCCACTGGCTTTTCATAAATACTGCAAATACTGTAATTCCTATGTACGCTATTATGCAGGCAGTTATAAGACGTCCTGTGCTGTATTTTGAGGCAAGCCTTCCAAATATAATAGCAAATGGAAATGCTACAAGCTGTGTAACAAGCAGAGCCAGAAGCAGACCCGTTGAATTAAGTCCAAGTGCTGAACCATAAGCTGTTGCCATATCTATTATTGTATACACGCCATCAATATAGAAGAAAAATGCTACAAGGAACAAGAATATTTTCTTCTGCTTTACAACTCCACAGAGTGTATCCTTAATTCTTACAAAGCTTTCCTTTACTGCGTGTGGCTTTCTTTCAACATAATTAATCTGCTTATAATTCTTAATAAGCGGAACTGTCATTAAGAACCACCATAAAGCTACTATTACAAATGATATGAGCATTGCCGCACTCAGAGAAATTCCTATTTTATTGTATCCTAATACAAAGATAAGGCTTATAATAAATGGAATACAGCTTCCTGCATATCCGTAAGCGTATCCATTTGACGATACAATATCCATTCTCTCGTCTGTCGTGACATCTGATAACATAGAGTCATAAAATACAAGACTTGCAGAAAAACATACCTTCGCAATTACGAATACAACAAGAAATGATATCCACGAACCTGTAATGCCCATTGCCACACACGCAAGACAGCCAGCTATTACACAGCCTGAGAATATAGGCTTTTTAAAGCCTTTCGTATCTGCGAGTGTTCCAAGCACTGGTCCTAACACTGCTACAATCAGTATCACAATAGAAGCCGCATATCCCCAGTATGCAAGATAATCTACTGATGATATTCCTGCATTTTCTGCAAGATAATTAAAATATATAGGTAATATCGTAGATACCATAAGAATAAATGCCGAATTACCAACATCATATAATATCCAGCCTTTTTCATTAGCTGTAAGCTTAAATCTGTTATTGCTTTTACCCCTCATACTGCACCTCTTTCTTTATAAAGCTTTCCACATTCTGAATGTTATCCGATATACACTGTTTCTGATTATTATCACAACCTTCTATAAGAACCGAACCAAAGCTATAATTAAATGCTTTATCCAGCTCACAAGCATTATTTAAAAATCCGTCGAATTTAATAATTGACTGATATGCCGTGTTCTTCGCGTGTCTGTATAACGATAACAATTTCACCGTGCTGTCATTGCACGCCTTATTCTTATGGTAATTCACAATCAAGCCGTGCATTTCCTTATAATTGCCAGATACCTTAAGTAAAAGATATATAAACCAGCGTTTTATGTGCGATGGTGCAACAAGCAGATTGTTGTAGGAAATCATTCCTTCAAGTGCCTTTTTCACGTCCTGCATAGTTGTACCTGGATAAAATTCACTTATTACCTTTGCATTCTCCTCTGACGGAATAATATGCCTTACCAGCGACTGTGTTATTGGATTCTTCTTATCCATAATCATAAGTTCCCTGTCAAACTCAACTTCTATCTCGGCGTGCGATATTCCGCTTTCGTTTATCTTATCCTCAATATAACCATGACAGCTTACATCAAGTGCAAAATGGTTAAGCACCCCATAAGTGTAAGCCAGATATGGCTCTCTGTTATTCTTTCCTGATATTACTTTTCTTGCTCTCTCAAAGAATTCCTTTCCTGAATGTCTGTGCAGTTCATACCCGATACTGTTAATTGCATTGGACTTTAGTGGCTTATAATAAAATAAAATGTCCGGACCGTGTAACCCTATAAGATATAATTGTGGGTACTTTTCAACTATCTTTTTCTCATTACCGTCCAGCATTGTACGCACCTGCTGTCCCATTCTATAATGTGCATATGTTGATGGCATATCTTCCTCCCGTTATTACAAAAAAATCCAGTGATATAAATAAACCTTTAATATTGGTTCTTTATATCACTGGATTATATTACTATACTGTAAATTCCACTTCATAATCTTTTTAAATTTGTGTAAATTACTGTGTAATATTTTTAAATTTCTGACTCTCTCATTATACTATATTAAATTATTAACGAAATGTAGTATGCTATTGATTTAAAGCGGCAGTTATCTCATCATACTATGTTAAATTGTTAGTAAATCTTATAAATGCCTCTCTTCCCTTTTCATCTGTCTTGTATACACCTGCACACTCAAGCACCTGAACGAATACTTTGCCAATCTCTGATTTTATTATCTCATCAACGTTGCCCCTGGTTATATCATAATTATCTTTCCAGCTTTCAACCCATTCTGCGTGCTTTTCAATCTCGCTTATTAAGCGGATAGCTTCATTATTTAATAGTGCATTTTTTAAAATACCCATTTCCTTATCAAGACGTGCCGGAAGTATTGCCATTCCCATAACTTCAATAAGTCCGATATTCTCCTTCTTGATATGGTGAAGGTTAGCTGACGGATGGTACACACCCCAAGGACACTCCTTAGTCGTAATATTATTCCTTAATACAAGATCCATCTCGTAATTATCAGCTTTTCTTCTACATATCGGAGTTATCGTATTATGCTGTTCACCATCTGTATTGCAGTATATGAAAGCTTCTTCATCAGTGTAGCCTCTCCATTTGTATAATATATAATCGCAGGCATTAACAAGACTTTCTTTATTATTACTGCTGAGTCTTATTACCGACATAGGCCAGTTAAGAATTCCCGCCTTGACATCACCGAACTGCCCCATATCAAATGTATACACATACTCTGCCCTTGCCATAGGAAACTCATATGCACCACCCTGAAAATGGTCGTGGCTTAATATTGAACCACCTACAATCGGCAGGTCAGCATTAGAACCTAATGTGTAATGAGGAAATTTCTCTGTGAACTCGATAAGTTTCTTAAACGTACTCTTATCAATCTTCATAGGTATATGCTTGTCATTAAACACTATGCAATGTTCGTTATAATATACATATGGCGAATACTGCATATAATATTTCTCGCCGCTTAATTCAAGCGGTATAACCCTCAAATTCTGTCTTGCAGGATGTGACAGCGTACCGGCATAACCTTCATTTTCCTTACACAAAAGGCACTTTGGATAACCACTTGCCGTCATCTGTCCCTGCCTGATTATATCCTTCGGGTCTTTCTCCGGCTTTGACAGATTAATCGTTATATCTATAGTGCCATATTCTGAATTGTACTTCCATTTCTGGTCCTTCTCAATTCTGTCACAGCGTATATAATTACAGGCTTTATTAAGCTCATAGAAATAATCTGTAGCAAACTTAGGACTATTATTATAAAGCTCCTTAAAATGCTTTCTCACAACAGAAGGCATTGGAGTAAGTACACCCATTATCTTAGTGTCAAATAAATCCTTGTTAAGCTGGGTATCTTCAATAAGTCCGTCATTTATGGCTGTTTCAAGGCAGTCTGAGAGAATTTCGGCTATTCTTCTTGTGATATGCTTCTTGCTCTCAACATCACCCTTAATTGCCTCACTGTCTGTATCAAGTCCGATTTTTTCAAAGACTTCCAGCAGTCTGTTAGTTACATATATCTTGTCATCTTCTTCTATCAGTTCATTCATTAAAGCATAATTAACAAGCTCTAATATAAGACCGTCTATATCTTTCATATTATTCTGACACCTCCGCAATGTCTGATTTGTAATATCATACTTGCACCATCACCAAATATTTTATCCATATTTCTTCTGTATTCATCTATAGCAGTATCCTTGACAATTGCAAGTATTGTACCTGCGAAGCCACCTCCGTGAACTCTGCATTCACCATTATCACCTAAGAATATTTCACTCATCATAAGTCCAAGTGAAACGCCCTGATTGGCAGTATCTTTGGTTGAATATATATTTTGAAGATATTTGTAAGATGAATCACCAGACTTTGATACCAGCCTTAAGAATTCATCAATATTTCCAGATATAAGAGCATTTACTTCATTTTCTACTCTCTCATTTTCCTCTATAAAATGAACTGCTCTTAGTATGCTCCTGTCACCGAACTTCTCCTGTAGCTCTTTAAAATTATCAAGTATATCCTTTAATGTAATGCCACGAAGAACCTCCTGTCCGAAGTAACTTGCAACTGCATTCATCTCACGGCGGATATCTGCATAATCATCTGTCAAATCCTTATGTGAACCTTTAGTGTCAGTTATGCACAGGCTGTATCCGAATTTTTTAATATCCACATCAAGCTTATTAACAACTGGATTTTCCTTATTATTAAAATCAATATAGACCATATTGCCAACCGAACATGCCATCTGATCCATAAGTCCACAAGGCTTGCCAAAATACTCATTCTCTGCCATCTGTCCGATAACTGCAATATCTTCTGCTGATATTTTTCCAGCATTATATATATGTGACTGTATTGTTCCTATAAGTGTTTCAAATGCCGCAGATGATGAAAGTCCTGCTCCCATAGGCACATCACTTGTTATAAACGCATCAAATGCTCCTGTCTTGAAACCTTTTTTCTTAAAGCCGGCAATCACACCTTTAACAAGTGCCTTAGTGGTTGAGTATTCATCCTTATTAATATCCGTATCTGATAATGACACTTCTAGCATTGGATAATCGTCCGACACAATTCTTATAATTCCGGCATTAACACCACTATGCCCAGATAGACTGCCTTCCTCTGACACACTCTCCTTGGAATTCACTGGTCTTACCACTGCGATAATATCCAGATTAACAGAAGCTGCAAGAACTTTTCCATTCTGGTGGTCTGTGTGGTTACCGCCAATCTCACTTCTTCCCGGTGCACTGAATATAAACACATCTCCTTCACCATATAATTGTGTGAAGCGGTTCAGAGCATTAATATATCTTTTCCTCTGGTATTCAAGCTGGCTTTCATCAATATATAGATCCTTTAATATATTATCAATACCGCCCGAACTAATTATGTCACTGCTTATCATCTTCTACCTCTTCCATAAAGTATAATCTTGCTGCAAAATCTTGAAAAAATCGGACATTCTCATTGTAGCCTGTTGCACTGAATGCCTGCTTTAACCTGACACCCGAATACATAAGTGTATCTCCATAAGCTATGTAATCTTCTGTTTCACCATCCATTTTCTTAAGCTTCGATAGTATATCCTGTAACATAGAACCCTGCTTAATATGTATTGGCGATACCATATTAACAAGCTCACCGAATTCTTTAATATCATATTGAAGCTTTCTGTTGTAAAAATGGTATTTCTTAGCTTCATCAAGACCTTTAGCCCTGTAACAGGCATACTGTGTGTTAGGTATAACGTGTTTTTGCATAATTAATCCGACAGCTTTCTTCTTATCCGTTGATACTACTGTCCATTCTGCCCTGTTGCCTTTACCATTATTTAATACACTGGCATTACCTGCATTTTCTTCTTCAAAGCTTTCTGTCCTGTAAAATGTACCAGTAAAGAATACATTTCTTAACTTCTTGTACAGTTCAATCTGACATTTCACAGCATTTAATTCCTCTTTATTCATATCACACATATTACATTCATAGCCAAGAAGCCCAAATGCCGCAACTGCAAATCTGCTCTCTAACGGCATATTTCTTAATGTCTGATGATTAGGGCTTGCCGATACGTGGGCTGAAATACACGATAACGGATAACCATAGCTGTAATTATACTGAATCTGTGCCCTGCAAAGCGCATCTGTATTATCACTTGCCCATATCTGCGGAAAATAGCATAACATTCCCAGATCAAATCTGTTGCCGCCTGCCGCACAGCCCTCAAATAATATGTCAGGAAATCTATTAGTAAGCTCTTTCATACATCTGTACAAGCCGCACACATATCTATGCGATACTTCCTTCTGCCTGTCAGGTGGCAGATTTTTAGAATAATAATCACTGAATATTCTGTTCATATCCCATTTTACATAAGATATATCTGCTGATGAGAACACCTCACTCATCTTCTCAATTATATAGTCCTGAACAGCTTCATAGGTTAAATCAAGAATTCTCTGATTCCGTCCCTCTGAATGTTCTACATCTGGTATTTCAATTACCCATTCAGGGTGTGCCTCATATAATCTGCTGTTCACACTCACCATCTCAGGCTCAACCCATATTCCAAATTTAAGCCCGGATTCTTTTATCTTATCCGCAATGCCAGCTATTCCATTTGGAAGCTTTCTGCTATTCGGTGTCCAGTCACCTAATGAACTTGTGTCGTCATTTCTCTCACCAAACCAGCCATCATCCATAACGAACAGTTCAACACCTGTATCCTTAGCCGCCTTTGCAAGCTTCACAAGCTTTCTTTCATTAATATTAAAATATGCCGCTTCCCAGCTATTAATAAGAACTGGTCTTTCCTTGTCACGCCAGCTTCCACGCACAATATGCTTTCTTACAAACTCGTGCATATTATGACTCATCCTGTTATAGCCTTTGTATGAATAGGTAAGCACTGCCTCTGGAGCTTCAAAGCATTTTCCTGCTTCAATAATATAAGAAAATGTAGCTGGATTAATTCCCGATACAAGCCTTAATTTACCATATGAATTAACCTGTGCCGCTTCATAATGATTGCCGCTGTATATAAGATTAAATCCATAACATTCACCATAATCTTCTGTCGTTGAACTTCTTCCTATCATAAAAAAAGGATTAGCTCTGTTTGATGATGTTCCTGTGACCGACTCATTTACATACTTACCGGCACGAATGGGTATTCTGCTTCTATTCATCTCCCTTGCCCACGCACCATTAAAAAAAGACAATTCATAATCACTCTCGTTTAAATCAAGCTGCATACTCATTAATCTTTCAAGCCTTACGCTCTCATTTCCTGAATTAACAAGCTTGGCACTTCTTGTTATAATGTCACATTTTTCATATACATAATAATGAAGCTCCAATGTGAGATTATAATTCCTGTCCTTAAGATAGATGACGAGCTGTTCAACCTCTCCATTATCATCATAAGACCCCGGAAGCGTATCGTATTCTTCCTTGCCCTGTATAATCTCTGCCCTGTCAAACACCATATCCGTTGTACTGCTTCCATTAGGATATGTGACTTCGATAAAAGGCTCTCTTATATCGCCTTTTCCCAATGATGACATTTCAAGGCACACATCTTCCAGCGAATAAGACGAATAATCTTTATTGTATACATTAGTATTACCCGGAATAAATGTATGCTTCTCTGTCATCACAGCCTCATTGGCGTGTAACTTTCTTCCATAATACAAATGCTCCAACTGCCCGCTTCCAAGCACGGCAAACGCATAAGATGTATTGTCAGTATCAAGCACATACATATTATTATTAATCGTTATCATTAATGGCTCTCCTTAATTCTTTCCGATATCTCTTCCATTTTCTGCTCTGTTAAAATGTACTTTCTGTGGAAGTAAAATACTGCAATAAGCAGACCTATTACCGGAATTACTGTCATTGTTATTCTAAGTCCTACTACCGAACCACCAGCCACAGCATCTGTCACCACATCTGTATTACTGCTTAACCTGCATACTGAAAGGCATATTGACACAACTAATGCGGCTATACCTGAAGCAAGCTTTACAACAAATGTCTGCATTGAAAATATAACGCTCTCATCTCTTCGCTTATTCTTAAATTCGCCATAGTCAACCGTATTCGCCAGAAATATAGTCGTTAAGACTAATAACATTCCATTTGCTGCAAATATGAAAAATGCTGGAATAAATAAAATAAACACACTCGACATTGATGTGAATATAAGAATAAATAAAACTATATAACCAGCAATAGCCATAACAAAGCTTACATAAAATATCTTTATTGTGTTCAAAAACTTTCTAAGAAGCGGAAACAATACCATCATTGATAATATCTGTATTGCACCACCAAATGTATTAAATAGTGTATAGCCGTTGTACCAGTCTGCACCGCCAAAATCATATTTAAAGAAATATATGACAAGATTAGAAGTTATGTACACAGATGTATTAATAAGAACAATTGTTATAACTACTGTAACAGCCTGATCATTCTGGAAAAGTGCCTTGAACATCTGCTTTACTGATACTGTTTCAACATCAACTGTTGATTTTTCCCTAATATTAAGGCAGGTAATAAGTATTGCAGCAAAGAACAGTATTGATATTATAAGTGCAAACCATTTAAAACCTGCATATTCATTGCCCTTTCCAAGCATATATACACACTGCATTGTAATAATTGTAACAAGTGCTGAACCTACGCCTGCACAGGAACGTGCCATTGTTGACATATTCTCTCTTTCCTTGCCGCCCTCTGTAAATGCAGGTATCATTGACCAATAAGGAATATCCATCATTGTATAAGTAACACCCCACAAAACGTAAGTTACTGCGGCATAAGCAACAAGTCCGCCGCCATCAAGTGTTGGTGGTGCAGAAAACATCAGAAACAATACAACAGCATTAAGCAATGTTCCAATAAACAGCCATGGTCTGAACTTTCCCCATCTGGTTCTTGTCTTTGCAACAACTACACCCATTATAGGGTCGTTAAATGCGTCAAATACTCGTGCCGCAAGAAGTATAATCCCCATTGCTATCGCACTAACCCCAAGTATATCCTGATAATAATACAGAATATAACTTGCACAAAACATATAAACCATATCTTTGCCAACTGCACCTATGCCATAAGATGCCATTTCTTTCTTATTAAGCCCCATACGCTACCTCTTTTCTTTCTATATGTCTGATTTCTTCATATTTTTTAAGTGTCTGATTACTGCACGCCGTATTAAATGTCTGATTTCTTCATATTCACTGCTAATTTGACAGCCTCATATGCACCATTATATATACCCATCTGTTTATTCTTCTTTATGTTCTTACACATATCTATAATGTATGTATCATCTTCCATAAACAGCTTTATCATCTGTAAAGTATGAGGTATATCCCTGCACTCAAGTGTTCCGTCACCTATCTCTGCTGAATGAACAGCACCCCACTGTTCGTGTCCGCCAACTCGCTTTATAAATAACTTTGGCACTGGATAGAATGCTAATTCACTTGGTTTGGTAACAAGCACATCTGCACTTCTCATCAAAAGGTTAGTACAATACACTGCCTCAAATATATTCTTATGATAAAAACCGTGGATACCTGTTATATTATCAGATGTGTCTTCACTTGAATTATCTGCTGTAATATTCTTAGAATTATCATCTCTATTGTTATCTGTCACTACATCAGAATTGTTTATCTGGCTGGCTGATAATGCCTTCGTGGCAAATGCCTTCGTATCTTTCCAGTTGTCAAAATGCTCAGTTGCCAGTTCTCTCATCTGTGGGATATCTCTTATAAGTTCGTCCCATACATTTTTATAATCACCAACATTAACGTATAACACTGCCTTATTCTTCTTAATATAAGGAATAAGGTATTTAATTATATGGGCAAATATCTCTTTCTGTGCACCTGCACCACCAATTGTAAGCAGAAATCTCATAGGCTTTCCGTTCTGTTTTCTTGCTATTCTTGCATTGCAGTCAGCCTCAATATTAGTTACAAGCTCGTGGTCGATATAATGTCCTGTGTATACAAGACTATCTGCTGGCATTTCATTTAACACCTTAATGCCGGACATTCCATTAAGTATCCTGTAACCCTGATAAGCATAATGTGTCTGGACTGTATGAATACTTCCTTCTGACAAATGCAATGCCATTGGCCAGTTATCCGGTATTGCATTAACAACATTTTTCATACCTGCGTGTACTGCCGCCTGTGCCGGCCATACATGAGTTGCAATAACCGGAATATTCTTAGGAACATTCTTATATACAGGTGCCATAAGCTCTGCATTCTTCTGGTCTGAAGCGTTATAGGAAAGCTTCCTGAAACCCTCGTAATTCATTGGTTCCCACACCAGTCTGTTAAACAGCCTGCTCTTTTGTGATAACCTTGAACCAAGCGAATACAGGTCGTTCTGCGCCCTTATAACTTTAGTACAGGTTGTATTATCGTAAGAATTAAGATCCATCCAGTAAGGAACATATCCAAGTGCATTAGCTGCTGAAGCAATCGCCATTGATATTCTGTAATGTCCAAAACCCATTCTTATATTGCCAACTATAATACCTTTATCAGTATCAAATTCTTCTTTATTACCGTTAGATACGCTTGCAGGCTTATCTGCAACCCTCACATCATACACGCCAAGCATATCACCTATGTATTTGTTCTTCTTTATTGTCACCTTATAGTCGGCATTGCTGTCATCACCATATTTTCTTGCGTATTTTTTTTTGGAATTAATAGCTTTTCTATATGCCTTTCTATCAATTTCATTGTTAAATATAACCTTTGATTTGTCCTGCATTATATATTCCTCCTTTTTATTTTCAATGACTTTCCTTAACTGCCACGCCATCTAATAATATTCCCACAATCTCATCAAGTCCCTGTGTATATGTCATTCCTGCCCTTATAAGAATGTCTCTTTGGAAAAATTGTTCTATTGATGCCTCCATCATCATCTTAAACATCAATACATTAACCGGTCTTATCACTTCTTCCTCAATCCCATGTTCCAAAAGCTTAATCGTTGTCTCCCAGCCATTCTCCAGACGTTCTTCAACGTGTCTGTATATCTCCGGGAATTTGTCTTTTAACATATACAATTGTCTTAAATCAATATCTTTATAACTCTCAGGCATAACTCCAAGAATACGTCTTATCTTCTCAATTGTTGATAATGTATCATCTTCTATTATCTTTGATTCGCTCTCTTTAATCGTGTCAAACAGATAATCTACCATCTCCATAAACAGAGTGTTCTTATCTTTAAAAATTGTATATATTGTCTTCTTACTCATTGCAAGAATAGAAGCAATATCGTCCATTGTAAATTTAAGGCCTTTTTGATTAAATGCCTGTATCGTTGCCTGTAAAATCTTCTCTTTATTATCCATAATGCTCCTTTTAATGTTGTGTATCAGTGACGCTTATAAAACAAAAAATCAAGGAAACTATTTCTTTTGTTTTAGTTTCCTTGATTGTATCACATTATTTTATTGGGTACAATTGCTATTTTTATATAATTATTTCGAATATTTTTAGTAGCTTTGTACAATTCGTTGTATATTTTGTATTATCTTCTTATTATCGTTATCATATATTTTGTTATACCTGCATTATATACCTGCAACCATACAGAACGTTATTTTTTCAGATTTTTCTGTAATACACCGATTAATTCCTCAATAACTATTGGTTTGGTTAAGAAGCCATCCATACCGCATTCCAGTGCTTTCTTTTTGTCCTCATCAAATGCATTGGCAGTCATGGCAAGAATGGTAATTCCAGCCAGTGCCGGGTCATTCAGAGCACGTATCTGGCGGGTAGCCTCATATCCATTCATTACCGGCATCTGCACATCCATCAGCACCAGATCATAATCACCCGGCTTCGAATTCTTAATTTTCTTAACTGCCTCTGCTCCATTTACGGCAGTATCAACCTGGCATCCATATCCATTAAGAATCTCCACTGTAATTTCACTGTTTAGTTCATTATCTTCCACAAGCAATATACATCTTCCTCTGAAATCTGAACCTGCTGCTAAAGGGCGTGTATCCTCTGCTTCTGCCTGCATCTGTCCAATGGCAATCATCAACGTGTCTCTGATATCTGACATGAACATTGGTTTTGCACAGAAAGCAGTTACCCCTGCAGCTCTGGCTTCCACTTCGATATCCGACCAGTCATAAGCAGTCAGGATAATGATTGGTGTATCATCACCAAGGCTGCGAATCTGGCGGGTGACTTCAATGCCATTCATATCCGGTAGACGCCAGTCGATGATATAAGCGTGGAATGCATCTCCCAGTTCCATAGACTGTCGTGCACGAAGAACAGCTTCTTTTCCGGAAAGTGTCCATTCTGAACGCATTCCAATCCTCACAAGCATTTTTGTAACACTGTCACAGGTATTGAAATCATCATCTACAACCAGTGCCTTAAGGCCTTCCAGTTCTGCAATCTTCTCTGTATGATGCTGCTTAAAATGAATCCGAAATGGCAGACGGACAATAAATTCAGTACCTTTGCCCTGTTCTGTCTGAACCTCAATCGTTCCACCCATCATATCTACAATATTCTTGGTAATGGCCATGCCAAGTCCTGTCCCCTGAGTCCTGCTGACTGTGGAAGTACGCTCTCTCT
>ERZ773109.1404-NODE-1404-length-14132-cov-51.563543_pt1 | contig 14132 bp, 7 predicted proteins | sample MGYA00580569_ERZ773109 | MGnify/ENA primary metagenome ERZ773109 (study PRJEB29015, sample SAMEA2737852) | human gut metagenome | biome: human gut; feature: human-associated habitat; material: faeces | place: China | collected 2012 ...
ATTTCCACGAACACCATCATGTGACGGATACAGTTGAGGAATCGGCTGCTATGGCTGTAAACAACGGCTGTGACTTAAACTGTGGAAGTGCATTTTTACATCTTAAGGATGCTTATGACAAGGGACTGGTTTCAGACGAGGCAATCACGGCAGCAGTAGAAAGGCTGATGGAGGTGCGTATCCGTCTGGGCATGATGAAGGATTATCCATCGCCATATGAGGATATATCGTATGAGGTTGTAGAATGTAAGGAGCATGTGGAGCTTTCTGTGGAGGCTGCCAGAAGAAGTCTTGTACTTTTAAAGAATAAGGACAATTTCCTGCCTCTCGACAGAAAAAATGTTAAAACTATTGCGGTCATCGGACCAAATGCCAACTCCAGGGATGCACTTATAGGAAATTATTATGGTACCTCATCAAGATATATCACTCCACTTGAGGGATTGCAGCAATATCTTGGAGAGGATACAAGAGTGCTTTATGCAGAGGGCTGCCATCTGTACAAGGACAAAGTACAGGGACTTGCAGAGGAAAAGGACAGATTTAAGGAAGCCCTCATCATGGCAGAACAGTCAGATGTGGTCGTAATGTGTCTTGGACTTGATGCAACTATAGAAGGTGAAGAGGGTGATGCCGGAAATGAATATGCAAGCGGTGACAAGCTGGGGCTTATGCTTCCGGGACTTCAGGAGGAACTTTTAGAGGCTGTTGCAGCAGTAGGAAAGCCGGTAATACTTGTGCTGTCAGCAGGAAGTGCGATAGATCTTTCCTGGGCAGAAGAGCATGTGGATGCAATTATAGACAGCTGGTATCCGGGAGCCAGAGGCGGAAAGGCTGTTGCAGAAGCTATATTCGGAGAGTATAGTCCGAATGGAAAACTGCCGGTTACATTTTATCAGGGCACCGAAAATCTCCCGGAGTTTACGGATTATTCAATGGCTCACAGGACATATCGCTATACAAATGAGAATGTGTTATATCCATTTGGATATGGACTGCATTATGGTGAGACAAACTATGATGGACTGTCAGTGGATAAAGCAGAAAGTGATGTAAACGAACCTGTCGAGGTGTTTGTAAATGTGACAAATGACAGCAGATATACTGTAAATGAGATAGTTCAGCTCTATATCAGGCACGTTGATGCTGCAGAGTATGAGCCGGGATATCAGCTAAAGGGGATTGAGGTTGTAAAGCTTGAGCCACATGAGACTAAGAAAGTAAAGCTGACTCTTTCGCCAAGGGACTTTGCTGTGATAGAAGAGGATGGAAGCTGTGTAGCTGTGCCGGGAATTTATGAGATATCCGCAGGAGGACAGCAGCCTGATGACAGAAGCACAAAGCTCACAGGCAAGAGGACAGAGCGCATTGAGATCGCAAGATGTGGAGAGAAAACAGGGGTAGATTATTAATAATAAATATGTTATTTTATAATTAATGATAAGTTAAAACAGACTTTAGGAGCGGGCATATGTCGGCTCCTTTAAGTGATTTCAGAGGAACTGTTTATGAGAAAATCAATATGGAATGCCATTGAGAGAAAGCTTGATGATTATTCACTCAGAAAAAAATTTTACATATTTTATGTACTGTGTGTCATGCTGCCGCTCATAGTGACTGATGCAGTGGTGCTTTCCATCGTAAATAATGCTGAAAAAGAAAGCAGCAGACATGAAATGTCGAGCATAGCAAGTGCTGTGGGATATAATCTGAGCAGCATGGTCAATAACGCAGGAGAGGCAGCTAAGAGTATCTATACCAGCAAGCGCATAGATGATTTTATATCAAAGGAATACACAAGCTCTGCTGAGTATGTATCAGAGTATCAGAGCTTCTTTCAGGATACACTTTTTGAAAACACACTTGGAATGAGCAATATAGTGTTTTTCCTGTATGCTGACAATCCTACAATAGTAAATGGCGGAAAAGTAAATGATATGTCTGCTGTAAGAAATACGGATTCTTACAGACTACTGGAGCAGAAGGGAAGCGGAGGACTTTTTTTTGTATATGAAAAAGGCGGAGCCGGATTGTCAGATGAAAGACGTATGATTTATATGCAAAAGCTGGATTTTTACTCATCTGATATCGAAAAGGTACTCAAGATAGAGTTTAATTATGGCAGCATGATGCGTACTTTTAAGAATATGAATTATGATAATGAAGTGCTTATCTGCCATGGAGATGACATAGTGCTGTCAAATGGGGCCTACAGTGGAGTCAACAAACCATTTAAGACATTGGAGGCGATTGGGAAAATAAGCGACTCCGTATACAGGCAGAAGCTCTCTTTGTATGGCTGTGATCTTGATATATATGTGTTTAAGACACGCAGTAATATATGGAGCATGCTTATGCACAATGCACCGATCATTGTTTTTCTGATGCTTATAAATGTATTCTTTCCACTTTGTCTGGTTAGTATCTTTAACCATTCCTTTACGAGCAGGATATTACAGCTTTCAAAGGTGTTTAAGTCGGTTGACAGCGAAAAGCTTGTATCTATGACTGACAGGGAGAGCAAAGATGAGATCGGCAGCATGATAAAAAATTACAACAGGATGGTAAGCCGCACAAATGACCTGATCCAGACTGTATATAAGAATAAGCTAAAAGAGCAGGAGATGCTTGTAAGTCAGAAAAATGCAGAGCTTCTTGCACTGCACAGCCAGATAAATCCGCACTTTCTGTTTAATGCGCTTGAGAGCATACGAATGCACAGCCTGCTGAAAAGGGAAAATGAGACGGCTGATATGGTTGAAAAACTCGCAATCATGCAAAGACAGTATGTGGAGTGGGGAAATGATGCTGTAACCGTTGCAAAGGAATGTGAATTTGTAAAAGCCTATCTGGCATTGCAGAAATACCGGTTTGGCGAGCGGCTGAACTATAACATAGATATAGAAGCAGACTGCATGGAATGTCAGGTGCCAAAACTTACGCTTGTAACCTTTGTTGAAAATGCCTGTGTGCATGGCATAGAAAGTAAAGCTGCTCCGGGCTGGATATTTGTGCGTATATTCAAAAAAGCCGGGTTCATGCATATAGAGGTTGAGGATACAGGCAGCGGAATTGATCCGGATGCTCTTGAAAAAATGAAAAGTAACATGAAAAATGCAGATATCGATATGTTAAAGAACGGTGGCAGAGTGGGTGTGATAAATGCCTGCCTGCGTATCAAAATGGTAACGGAATCTAAAGCAGTATTTGATGTGGACAGTGAGGAAGGTTGCGGTACGACTGTGATGATAAAAATACCGGAAACATATTTATAAGGAGATTTAAAATGCTTAAAGTATTATTGGTGGATGATGAGCCTTTTATAATACAGGGGCTTAAGGTGATCATTGATTGGGAAAATGAAGAATTTGAGATAGCAGGAACGGCCTCAAATGGAAAGGAAGCCCTGCAGTTTCTTGAAAATGAGAATGTTGATCTGGTCATAGCCGATATAAGGATGCCGGAGATGACAGGACTTGAGCTGCTTGAGACTTTGAGAAAAGATAAAAAATCAGATGTGTATTTTGTGATATTAAGCGGTTATGCAGATTTTAGCTATGCGCAGCAGGCTATGCAGAATGATTGTACGGATTACATACTAAAGCCGGTGGACAAGGAGATGCTGCTTAAGGTACTAAGCAAAGTTCTTGTGCTTAAAAACGAGAAAAACAAGATCGACGAGGATAACAAAAAGATGAAACAGGCATACCTTGCAGGACACCTGATATCTCTGATACGGGGCAAATATGATGAAGTAAACCTGAACTATGTAAAAGAAAATATGAGGTGTGAGGGTGGAGCAAGGTATGTTGAGATACAGATGGAGCAGCTTCCGGCAGGTGATGAGATACTCGATAGTGATATGAGAAGCTTACAGCGCAAGATGTACGAAAGCTGTGTTGCTTTTCTGGGGGCTGATTCGGCACATTGTGTATTTGATGTATCGGTAAATGAAAAAGTGTATGACATAGGCTTTATATTCTCAGATTATATGGCAGAGGAAGCCGCAAAAAACGAGAGAAAATATCTGGAGGATCTGAGAAGGTATATATGTGATAATACACAAAAGAATATAGTTATGCTGGTCGGAAGAAAAGTATCAGATATATCAAAGATAGCCAGATCATACGGCAATGCATGTATGCTCAGGTCGTTTCAGGGCTTTCGCATAGTAAAGAGCATATATTACTATGAGGATGAAGTAAAGATATCGGCAGATGGAATAGTGCTTTGTAAAGATAGTCTGGATAAGCTGCTTAGGACAGTGGAACAGAACAACCATGTTGAGATAAGAAATGCAGTTGCCACATTTTATGATGAGATGTCCAGCATGGGTATGAATGGGGAAAGCATGAACTTAAATATTAATTATCTGTTGTTTCAGTTTATACACCTGGCAAGTGAGCAGGATGATAATGTAAATCAGCAGGAGATTTTGCGACTCATAAGTGAGAGCAGCTTTAAGACCGGTATTGAGAGGGGAAGCCGTGCACATATGACCAGATTTTGCTGTGAGTATGGTGATTATCTGTCACAGCTTAGAAAAAATGTGTCAAGAGGTGTGATCGGCATGGTAGAAAAGGAAGTAAGAGACAATTATGCCACGAACATCACGCTTAAGAGCCTGAGTGAGAAGTATTATGTAAACAGTGCATACTTAGGGCAGCTTTTCAGAAAAAAATACGGACAGTCCTTTAAGGATTATCTGAACAATTACAGGATGGAACGGGCGGCAGAGCTTCTGCTTAGGACTGATAAGAAAATAATACAGATAGCAGAGGAAGTCGGATATCATGATATGGATTATTTTGTGAACAGGTTTATACAGGTAAAAGGCTGTACACCGGCGCGTTTCAGACGCCAGATGCAAAGTGGAGAATAATATATATTACTGCAAAACAGGGTAAATTATAGTTTTTTCGAGAAACTATAGTTTACCCTGTTTTTGACTATAGTTACTCCGATTGTTTGAAAACTTAAAAAGTATAAAATTAAGTTATCAAAAGGGAGGACATTACAATATGAGAAGAAAAAAAATTGTAAGCATGCTGCTTGTGGCTACTATGGCAGCAACAATGTTTGCCGGATGTGGTAATGATAGTGGCAAAAAAGGTAGCTCTGGAGGTGCGAAAGAGTTTGATGCATTCTTTGCTGTACCGGGATCTGAAATCAATGATGATAATGAAATCCAGAAGATCATCGAGGAAAAGACAGGTGTAAGGGTAAAGGAAACCTGGCTTACCGGACAGACAGCAGATGAGGCAATCGGAACAATGATCGCAGGTGGCGAGTATCCTGATTTCATTGAAGGTGCAAGTGGACAGAAGCAGTTATATGAAGCAGGTGCACTTGTTCCATTGGATGACTACATCGAGAAATATCCAAACATCAAAAATCTTTTCACAGAACTTGAGTGGGAAAAACTTCGTCAGGATGACGGACATATCTACTGGATACCACAGTTTAGCTGCATAAAGGGAGACGAGAAAGTCTGCACACACAATGACGAGGCATTCTGGATCCAGGCAAGAGTACTTAAATGGGCTAACTATCCGGAGATCAAGACACTGGATCAGTATTTTGACCTCATCGAGAAATATAATGAAGCAAATCCAACAATGGCTGATGGAACAGAAAATATTCCATATACAATCCTTTGTGAAGATTGGAGATATTTCTGTCTTGAGAATGCACCACAGTTCCTTGACGGATATCCAAACGATGGATCATGTATGGTAGATCCTGATACAAAGAAAGTACTTGACTATAATACATCTGATACAGCAGTTAAATATTTCAAGAAGCTCAATGAAGAGTATAATAAGGGAATTGTAGATCCTGAGTCATTCACACAGACATATGATGAATATATCTCTAAGCTTTCTACAGGACGTGTACTTGGAATGATTGACCAGTGGTGGGATTTTGCATACACAGCAGGTGATGCAATTAAACAGGCAGGTCTTGCTGAGCAGGGATGCGATTACATTCCGGTACCTGTAACAATCGACGGCCGTGACAATCAGTGGCACAATGCAGGCGGTGCTTTCAACGAGGCAACAGGTCTTGCTGTTACAACAGCCTGTGATGATGTAGATGCGGCCATGAAGTTTGTAAATGATCTTCTTGATCAGGATATCCACAATCTAAGATTCTGGGGTGTCAAGGGTACTGACTATGAAGTAGATGAGAATGGTGAGTTCTACAGAACAGCAGATGAGAGAAAGCAGGCTTCTGATACAGCATACAAGGCTTCTCATTTATGCTCATACTCATACTTCCCACAGTACAATGGAACAAGTGATGATGGAATCAATGCCAACAAACCTGATGGACAGGCAAGAGAGTTCTATGATGGTCTTAACAGTGATGTACAAGAAGCTTTCGATGCCTATGGTGTTAAGACATACGTTGAAATGCTTGGAACAAACGATGCACCTGGAGATTGGTATCCGATGTGGTCATACTCTAACAACTTTAACACAAGCACTCCTGGTGGAGTAGCCTGGACAAAGATTGGCGAAGTTAAGCATGAGCAGCTTCCACAGGTTGTTATGGCAAAAAACTTTGACAAAGCATGGGATACATACATGGATGCATACAATGCATGCAATCCACAGGATTTCCTGGATGAATTACAGACTGAGCTTGATAAAAGATTAGAGCAGGCTGCTAAGTTCAAATAAAGCTTAAATGAAATTTAAGGCAGGCAGATGTAATAGCGTTTTATCTGCCTGCTGCCTTTTAAGGAGTGGTGTCATGTCATTAACGAGAGAAAACAAAAAAGAAAAGGTCAGAAAACCTAGAACAAAAATTACATGGAAAGAAGTCAAACGCCAGAAAGTGCTGCTGTTCTGGGCAGCAATAATGGTGGCATATGGAGTCGTATTCTATTATCTGCCGCTCGCTGGCTGGGCAATGGCATTTCAGGATTACAAACCAAGACTTGGTATATTTCATTCTGCATTTGTTGGATTGGACAAATTCAAGATGCTGTTCTCGGATATGACATTTATCCGTGTTATAAGAAATACACTCGCAATGGGCGTTATCAATCTGGTTGTAACTTTTGTCACAGCCATAGCATTTGCAATCTTACTTAATGAGATTGCATCAAAGGGTGGAAAGAAAGTAGTACAGACTATATCATATCTTCCACATTTCCTTTCATGGATCATTGTAACAGGTATTTTACACGATATGCTTTCAGGAACAGGTATTGTAAATGAGTTCCTTGTAAATATGCATATTATAGACCAACCGATAAACTTTTTCGCACATACGGGATATTTCTGGCCGATAGTGGCATTTGCCAATGTATGGAAAGAAACAGGATGGAATGCAATCATATATCTTGCAGCCATTACATCAATAGATCCTTCACTTTACGAAGCAGCATCTATTGATGGAGCGGGACGCTGGGCAAAGATCAAGTACGTAACACTGCCGGGAATCAAACCAACTATCATAATCCTTCTTCTTATGAATGTAGGTAATGTTTTAAATGCAGGATTTGAGATACAGTATCTCTTAGGAAACGGTCTGATACAGAAAGTATCACAGACTATTGATATTTATGTACTTAAATGGGGCATAAGCCAGGGAGATTATGCAATAGGTACTGCAGCAGGTATATTCAAGAGTGTGGTAAGTATAATTCTTATATTTATTGCAAATAAAATTGCCAAACATAATGGTGAAGAGCAGTTGTTTTAAGGAGGTCTTGTACGATGGCAGATATAACAGCAGGCTCTGTAAAGAGCAAAAAGAAAAAGAAGATAAGTATATTTCCAATTGTAAATTGCATCATTATGGTACTGTTTTTGATCATAACGCTTTATCCGGTGCTTAATACACTTGCGATATCGCTTAATGATGGTACAGATGCATTAAGAGGTGGAATTTACCTCTTACCAAGAAAGTTTACCTGGAAGAATTATATAACGGTTTTACAAAAAGATAATCTTATAACAGGAGCATACATTACTGTTGCCAGAACAATAATTGGAACAGTCTTAGCACTGGTGGCAAATGCAATCCTTGCTTTTATAGTCAGCAGAAAAAGATTTTTGTTCAAAAGAGGTTTATCCCTGTTTTGGGTTATCACAATGTATGTCAATGGTGGATTAATCCCTACCTTCCTCCTGTACAAGGGACTTGGGCTTACCAATAGTTTTTGGGTTTATGTAGTCCCTGGAATGGTCAGTGCGTTTAACATGCTCGTTATCAGGACCTATATGAATGGAATTCCTGACAGCTTAGAGGAATCAGCGCAGCTTGACGGTGCAGGATATACCACCATTTTTCTGAAGATTTATTCACCTCTCTGCAAACCGGTATATGCGACAGTAGCTTTATTCGTAGCAGTAGGACAGTGGAACTCATGGTTTGATGCAATGCTTTATAACCGTATGAATACAAAGCTTACTACATTACAGTATGAGCTTATGAAGCTTCTTTCAGCTGTAACAAATCAGGGAGGATCAGCAGAAACATTGAAAAATGCTGTAGGTGCAGTTACACCTACCTCAGTTCGTGCCGCAGCAACAATTATAACAATGCTTCCGATCATATGTATTTACCCGTTTTTACAGAAATACTTTGTTACAGGACTTACACTTGGTGGAGTTAAAGAATAAATATTTTTTTACAGGATGCCCGGCAGGATAACTGCCGGGTGTTTTTGTGTAAATGTTTATTTGAAAGGAGAATTTTCTTCAAATCAGGAGCAAAATGAGAAAAATGGTACGTTGGCACTAAATAGTAGTGGATTATTATAAAAAAATGTTGTATAATAAAGCTACTCTAAAAACTCAAACAAAAGAAGGGGGATTTTATGAATAGTCAACAGTATAACAGAGCCAACAAACGTGTATTCCTGGCGGTAATCATAGTATTTGCATATATAGCATTTACGTTATTTGCAGCAGTTGGGACAAAAGATGCTGATATTACCAGGATAAGTATACAGCTTGTTGCGGCAATAGCAGTAATAGTAATAGCTGTAATTGCATTTATTACAAAAAGAGACAGCAGAACAGGTGCGCTTATACTTGTAAGCGCCATGACAGCAGGATATTTTATTATCGCACTGATCAATTCAACAATCGGTACATGGACATATGCCCTGCCGCTTGTTATTGCAGCGATGATATATCTGGATATAAAGATGATGATGGTGATGAACGCAGTAATAATCATATCCAGCGTCATCAGGCTTGTAATGCAGCTTGGAATAGGGGGTACAGTTCTTCAGAATGATGTGATAGCAGTTTTTGTACTTGTACTTGTGGGATATGCGTCAGACAGCATCACGATTCTTCTTACCCATTTCTTCGATGAAAATATGGAAGAAATCAAAGAATCTGCTATGGCACAGGTGGACAGCAATAAGAAGATGGTAATGGTTGCGGAGAATATTTCAAAGCACTTTGACGAGGCTATGACCATGTTAAATGATCTCGATGAGTCTGTTGCGGTGAGCCATAGTTCAATCCAGGAGATAGCAGACAGCACAGAGAGCACTGCGGAGGCTATCCAGAAGCAGGCAACTATGTGTGTTGATATTCAGGGAAATACAGACAATGCAGAAAGTGGAATCAAGGCTATGATAGATGCCTCACGCCAGACTGATGAGACCGTAAAGCAGGGAGCTGATGTTGTGGAAGAACTCAAGGAGCAGGCACACAACGTGGCAGAGGCAAGCAATGTTACAGTGTCAGTTATCCAGAGTCTTACAGCTAAGGTAGAGGAAGTAAAGAGCTTTGTTGAGTCGATTATCAATATTTCTAACCAGACAAATCTGCTTGCTCTCAATGCTTCAATTGAGGCGGCCAGGGCAGGTGAAGCAGGAAAGGGCTTTGCGGTAGTAGCAGATGAAATCAGACAGCTCTCAGAGCAGACAAAGGATGCATCAGCCAATATTACAGAGATTATAAACAAGCTCAATGAGGACACAAGGCGCGCCAACGAGAGTATCGAGAACTCAGTATCATCGGTAGAGAAGCAGAATGAGCTTATCGACGATACAAGAGACAAGTTTAATGCCATGGGAGAGGCCGTTGAGCTGTTGATGAAGGATATCAATGTGGCTGAGGAGAGTATCAAAAAGATTCTTGATTCAACAACAGTCATATCAGACAATATCACACACCTTTCAGCTACCGGAGAAGAGGTTGCAGCTTCTTCAACAGAGGGACTTCGCATGGCTGATACCACAGTCGAGAGCATGGCAAAGTGCAAGAAGGTACTGGAAAATATCTATATGCTTGCGGATGACCTCAAAAACTCTGTTGAGGAGAGTGAGGAAGAGCTTAGTCAGAAATTTGATTTCTAAGAGCAGTAATATGTTTTTTACGGCAGGAGCGCATTTGCTCCTGCCATTTTTATATATTTTTTATGATAAAAATATTTACATTATTGTAATATATGATAAAATATTTCTAACACAATAACACAATGGCTACATAAACAATAGGATATATGGAGGAAGTTATGGACGATAACAATTATATGAACAATGACAACCGGTCGTCAGGCACACCGGACAATACAGGTGTATTCGGTCAGCCTTCAGGAACAGCAAATGGCTCAGACACATACAGTCAGCCGACAGACACATATAATCAGTCTGTATCCCAGCAGGAAAGTGGGAATGCACATGGACAGTCATCAGACCAGACAGGCAGCACAGACGGATATGTCAATAATCCGGGCAGTGCATATGGTTATGCAAATCAGGGTACATACAATCAGAATCCAAATGCCCAGGGTACATACAACCAGAACACATATGCTCAGGGCTCATTTAATCAGTCAGCTTACGGACAGACGCAGTATGGCCAGCAGCCAAACGGACAGGGTGGCTACAATCAGACCGCATACGGACAGACAGCCTACAATCAGCCACAGTATGGAGCTAATCCATACAACCAGCCGCCAAAGAACAGCAATGGCTTTGGTATAGCTTCTCTGGTACTTGGAATCGCATCTATTGTACTGTTTTGTACATGCATCAATTATGTGACAGCTCTGCTTGCTATCATTTTTGGTATTATACATATCATAAAGGGCAACAACAAGGTGTTTGGTATAGTTGGTATAGCAACAGCAGCCATCTCAGTTATAGTCAGCATCATATTCTGGGTTGTGGCAGGCGCAAATGTAAGCACAGATTTAGAAAAGGAGTTCATGAGGGGCTTTGATGAGGGCTATGAGTATTATAATGATGACGATTCCTATGAGGATTACGATTATGATTATGATTCTTATGATTATGATGATTTTGATTATCAGAATTTTGATTATGATGGCATTTATTAGAGTTAATTATTATCAAATTATTACAGAATCAATTACATCTTGACAACAGTGGCTTTTCAGTTATATACTTAAACACAGTTAGTAAAAGGCAGTGACGAAGACAGTAGAGATGGCAGGAAAGTCAAAGAGAGCCGGGGCAGGTGAGAGCCGGTATGAGTAGAGCCGTTTTGAAAATCACTTCTGAGCCGCAGGCTAAAATCGCCATACAGCGTTGCGAGAGTAGGTTCTGACGTATTCCCTACGTTACAGGGGCGGGTATGCAAGGGTATTTCCCTTAAGTACATTGTAATAGGTGGTATAGACGTATCAGGCACGCGTTCCTAATTACAGGAATGTGTGCCTTTTTTGTGAATATTCCATAAACCGGAAATTCTAGTGGAGTAAGCCACAAGGAAGCCTCGTAAGAGTCGAATTTGAGGTGCATGTTGGGATGTTCACGAACAATATAGAATAAGGAGAGATAGTCATGTACAACAAAGTTGACACCAATATGAACTTCGTTGAACGCGAGAAGAAGACAGAGCAGTTCTGGAGAGAGAACAATATCTTCAGAAAATCTATGGAAAACAGAAAAGAAGGAGAGACATACACATTCTATGATGGACCTCCTACAGCAAACGGAAAGCCTCACATCGGACATGTTGAGACACGTACCATAAAGGATATGATTCCAAGATTCCAGACCATGAAGGGCAAATATGTGCCACGTAAAGCAGGCTGGGATACACACGGACTTCCTGTTGAGATCGAGGTGGAGAAGCTTCTCGGCCTTGACGGCAAGGATCAGATTGAGAACTACGGACTTGAGCCATTCATCAAGAAATGTAAAGAGTCTGTATGGAAATACAAGGGTATGTGGGAGGATTTCTCCAACACAGTAGGTTTCTGGGCTGATATGGACAATCCATACGTCACATATGACGACAATTTCATTGAGTCAGAGTGGTGGGCTCTCAAGGAAATCTGGAATAAGGGACTTCTTTACAAGGGCTTCAAGATTGTTCCTTACTGTCCTCGTTGTGGAACACCGCTTTCTGCACAGGAGGTGGCACAGGGCTACAAGACAGTTAAAGAAAAATCAGCAGTAGTACGTTTTAAGGTAGTAGGAGAGGATGCATATTTCCTCGCATGGACCACAACTCCATGGACACTTCCAAGCAACGTGGCACTCTGTGTGAACCCTAATGACACATATGTAAAGGTAAAGGCTGTTGATGGCTACACATATTATATGGCAGAGGCACTTGCAGACAAGGTGCTCTCACAGCTTCTTTCAAAAGAGGACGCAGAAGCAGGCAAGAAGGCATATGAGGTGCTTGAGACATACAAAGGAAAGGATCTTGAGTACAAGGAGTATGAGCCGCTTTATGACTGTGCTAAGCAGGTTGCCGATAAGCAGGGCAAGAAGGGCTTTTTCGTGACATGTGACACATATGTTACTATGTCAGATGGTACAGGAATCGTTCATATCGCTCCTGCATTTGGTGAGGATGATGCCAATGTCGGAAGAAATTATGACCTTCCATTTGTACAGTTTGTAAACGACAAGGGAGAGCTTACAGCAGAGACTCCGTTTGCCGGTATGTGGGTAAAGGATGCAGATCCTGAGGTATTAAAGGACTTAAGCGGCAGAAAGCAGCTCTTCGATGCTCCGAAATTTGAGCATGAGTATCCACACTGCTGGAGATGTGACAAGCCTCTTATCTACTATGCAAGAGAGTCATGGTACATCAAGGAGACAGCAGTAAAGGATGACCTTATCAGAAACAACAATACAGTAAACTGGATTCCTGAGTCTATCGGTTCAGGACGTTTCGGAAACTGGCTTGAGAATATACAGGATTGGGCTATCTCACGTAACCGTTACTGGGGCACACCACTCAATATCTGGGAGTGTGAATGCGGACACAGAGAGTGTATCGGAAGCCGTGCAGAGCTCGCCGAAAAAGCAGGAGATCCAAAGGCAGCAGAGGTAGAGCTTCACAGACCATACATCGACGCTGTGACAATCAAGTGTCCTGAATGTGGCAAGGATATGCACCGTGTACCAGAGGTACTTGACTGCTGGTTTGATTCAGGAGCCATGCCATTTGCACAGCACCACTATCCATTCGAGAACAAGGAAGTATTTGAGAAGCAGTTCCCGGCCAAGTTTATCTCAGAGGCAGTTGACCAGACACGTGGATGGTTCCATTCACTCATGGCTGAGTCTACACTCCTTTTCAACAAGGCCCCTTATGAGAATGTCATCGTGCTTGGACACGTACAGGATGAGAACGGACAGAAGATGTCAAAGTCAAAGGGCAACGCGGTAGATCCGTTTGATGCACTTGAGACATACGGTGCAGATGCCATCAGATGGTATTTCTACACAGCATCAGCTCCATGGATTCCAAAGAAGTTTTCAGGAAAGCTCGTGCTTGAGGGACAGCGTAAGTTTATGGGAACACTCTGGAACACATACGCATTCTTCGTGCTTTATGCAAATATCGACAATTTTGATGCTACAAAATACAGCCTTGAGTATGATAAGCTTGCAGTAATGGACAAGTGGATTCTTTCAAAGCTCAACTCAGCAGTGGCAGGAGTGGATGAGTGCCTGTCAAACTACAAGATTCCGGAGGCGGCAAAGTACCTTCAGGAGTTCGTAGACGACTTAAGTAACTGGTATGTACGCCGCAGCCGTGAGCGTTTCTGGGCAAAGGGCATGGAGCAGGACAAGATAAACGCATACATGACACTTTATACAGCACTTGTCACCATATCAAAGGCGGCAGCACCTATGATTCCTTTCATGACAGAGGATATCT
>ERZ773109.1416-NODE-1416-length-14093-cov-2.451987_pt1 | contig 14093 bp, 13 predicted proteins | sample MGYA00580569_ERZ773109 | MGnify/ENA primary metagenome ERZ773109 (study PRJEB29015, sample SAMEA2737852) | human gut metagenome | biome: human gut; feature: human-associated habitat; material: faeces | place: China | collected 2012 ...
ATGGTGCGCTGAGTACGGACTCCCTACTAAAAAACGAGACATTGATGACATGTCTGATTCGGAATGGGAGGCTTTGTAATAGTTCGTACAAACTCACCGTATGATCTTCGTCCGAATCGAAGCACTCGTGCCAATTTTGAATAAGAAAGGAAACTATTATGGCTGAATATCTGAACGCAGTCTGCAAAATCTGCGGTAAAAAGTATCACCATTGCGAGAAGTGTGAACAGATCGGTAGCTGGCGTGCTGTAGCATGCTCGCCCGAATGTTGGAACATCTGGGTAGACACTGTTCGCGCACGCAAAGCCGCTGAAGCTGCGGCACAGGAACCGGTCGTAGAAGCTCCCGTCACCGAGGAGACTCCGACCATCACCTATGAGGATTCGCGTCCTGCTGAGGATGTATATGACGCGGATGTAAGTGTATCAACCGAGGAATGACCGTTTTTGTCCTCGGTTTCTTTACATTTCGCAAATAAAACGAAAATTTTTTGAATGGAGGCGAACGCGAATGGCTTTAACCGATTATAAACCGTTTCAGACGGTAAAGGTCAACAGCTACACACAGCTTGACATCGTGCCGCACAGCTCGATTGAGGCTGTGGCTTTTGAAAAATGCGCCGACCCGAAAGAGACACTCGGCAGTTACTATTCCAGTAAGGAAAAGAAACCGCAGATTATGATTAACGGCGGTCTCTTCAACATGTCCACCGGGCACAACGTTATGTCCTTTGTCTGCGACGGAAAGGAACGGCTTTACAGGTATGGGTGTGCTTGGCAGCGACCCGGCGAAGTTGGTATACGGAACTGACAAGGCGCGGAAGTGGAAATATTTCATGACCGCATACCCTATGCTCGTTATTAACGGCAAGGCAAACACCGTTTACGGCAATGCTTCTAACCTCAACTACTTAACCTTGCGCTCGGCTGTGGGTGTTCGTGAGGATGGAACGCTTCTCATCCTGACGGTAGACAAACCGGGCATGAAGTTTGCCGAGATGGCGAAAATCTTCGTTGAATACGATGCCCAATATGCGATGAACCTCGATGGCGGTGGCTCTGTCCGCAAGATGCATGAGAACAAGGTTATGAATGCGCCGATTGAAAACCGACCGGTTGACAATGTGTTCTGTGTGTATCTGAAAGAAGACCCGCTCGCGAAGCTGGCCGACCAGAACGAGATTGCAAACTGGGCGCGACCCTATGTTGAGAAGATGGTTGTATCCGGCATTATGCAGGGAGACGCGAACGGGAAGTTCCGACCAAAGGCTGCTGTAACCCGAGAGGAACTCGCAGCGGTCATTGCGCGTGTGTTGGATAAAGGTTGAGTGAATCCAATGCGCGTATTAAGTTTTGACCAATCAACCTTGATAACCGGCTGGGCTGTTTTCGATGACGGTGAATATGTCCGTCACGGAATGATCGACTTGCACAGCCAGAAAGATGGCAGTATACGCTTTACGGAGATGTGTCTTGCTATCCGTGATGTCATCACAAAATACAAGCCCGACCAAGTGGTTGTCGAGGATGTTATGTACATGAAGTCGGCACAGGCACTTATTGTTCTTGCCCGACTGCAGGGTGTCATTCTGGGATACTGTCACATTTTTCAGATTCCCGTAACGATTTACCTGCCTACTCAGTGGCGCAAGGTGCTCGGCTTTAAGCAAGGGCGCGTCACTCGCGAAAATCTGAAACAACAGGCTATCGACCTGATTCGCGAAACCTATAACTTGTCCGTGGAAACGGACGAAGCTGACGCGCTTTGCATCGCGTTGGCGTATCTTAAAAATTTGGAGGAACAAAAGAAAAATGTCCAAGAAGACTGATATTATGGCGGCTCTGACTCCGTATGTAGAGTCTGTAACCAAGGATCTCACTATCGGCGAGACCATTATTCCAATCAAGATTAAGCCGCTGATTACCCCGAAGATGCGTGCGACTATTGTAAATGAGGTCGGCCAGCATATTGATGACGGTGACGGCCGCAATTTTGGTCTGGTTGACTGGGCTTTTCGCTCCGCTGTCGTGAAGGTTTGCACTGACCTGCATATCTCACTGGATGGCGGCTTTGAAGCTGCTCTGCTGTATAAGACCGATATCTATGCTCTGATTGCAGAGGTTATCGGCGAGGATAAGCTGGCTGAGCTGGAAGAGGCTTGTTACAAGCAGATTAACGCCGCGATTGATACCGAATTGGTACTGATGCAGGCAATGACCCAGTCCAACCCGTTTGACCGCATCGCAGACGCGGCGACTGACCTGATGAGTGGTCTGAAGAATGTGATTACCGGCATTGATGTTGATACTGCGAAGGCACTGCTGTCCGGCACACTGGATGATTCCGCAGCGGACAACCTCGTCTACGGCCTTTTCGGAAAGGAGGGTGAAGATGGGACGCCAGACACAGATGAACAAACTGACCTCTCCGGAGCTGACGAAGCAGATAAATCCGGAGAACATTCAGTTGATGAATGATTTTCTGGAGTATCTTCGTTCTCTGAAACGCAGCGAAGGCACGATTAAAGGATACAAGAGCGACCTGCTTATCGTATTCACTTATGTGCTCCAGCACTGCGGGAATAAGTCGTTTATTGATTTGAAAAAGCGAGAGATTGTATCTCTCCAGAACTGGCTGATCAATGAAAACGGCAACTCCCCCGCCCGTGTGCGCCGTGTAAAGGCGGCGCTTTCTTCTCTCTCGAACTACATCGAGAACATTCTTGATGATGAATATGAGGACTTCCGTCCGATCATCCGCAAGATTGAGAACCCGCAGAATACGCCCGTCCGTGAGAAGAGCGTCTTCTCCACCGAGGAGATGGAGGTAATTCTGCAGAAGCTGACTGAGGCGGGCAAGTTTCAGATTGCCTGTGCTCTCGCTCTGGCGGTCTATAGCGGTCGCCGCAAGGCTGAACTGACTCGTTTCAAAGTAGACTGGTTTAAGCCTGAAAACGTGGTTTTTGACTATTTTTACTGCACTCCTGAGAAGGTTTTGACCAAGGGTGCGAAGATGATCGACTGCTACGTTATAAAATCAGGATTTGACCCGTACCTGAAACGCTGGTTACAGCAGCGTAAAGACCTCAGCATTAACAGCGAATGGCTGTTCGTGACCAAAACCGATAAGGGTTACGAGCAGGCTTCGGCCGAGACTTTGAACAGCTGGGCACAGACGATTGACCGATTCACGGTTAAGCCGTTCTACTGGCACTCTATGCGGCACCTTTTTGTGTCCAATCTGGTGCGTGACGGTATGTCTGAGAGCGATATTACCGATGTGGTCGGCTGGGCGAACAGCGCGATGGTACAGGTTTATAACGATGTGCCAGCCAGCGAGCGACTGAGCAAGTTCTTTGAAAACAAACGCGCTGCGGAGGCAGAAGAAGCCGAAAAGTGATTGGAGGCTGACTTATGAAAACCTTTAAGAGTCTTGCAGCTCTGGAAGCTGCTGCTAAGAGATCGGCACAAGTAACCCTACGCAATCAGGTTGCAACGCTGGTTGAGCATAAAATTCGAGAAAAAGCACAGGAAGTTGTTTACGGCAGTTACTCACCTGTTATGTATTCCCGTCGAAATACGCTTGGCACTACGTTTGCACTCATCCCAAGTGGGTACAATCTTCGCATTTATGATATCAGCTCTGCAAACACACCGCAGAGGAGCGGCAGCCCTCCGGGCCCCGGATATTTCGCCCAGATGATTAACGACACTGGTGCGCCGAACGTATTTAACAATGCAGATTACCCATGGATGCACCCGCGTAAATTCTATGACGCTGCGGTTGCAGACCTTAACGGTTCCAGCGAGCTTATTTCTGTGGTTCGCGCCGGCTTTTTAGCCAACATTTGAGGGATTCCCTCACACTAATGAGCATTCGCTCAAAAATCTTTCAAAATTTAAGGAGACCATAAATGGAACTTTTTCTGGAGAATATTGCAAAAGACGCAATGGACCCGTCCACCTATCAGTATTTTAAGGGTTTGCAGGATCGCCGCATCGTATTCAACGATGAGGTTGACGACCGCATTGTCGAGAGTGTTATGCTCCCCTTGCTGGAGATGGACAACGACGGCAGTGGCAAGCCAATCACGATTGTACTGAACACCTGTGGCGGCTCGCTGTTTGACGGCATGCCTCTTTGTGATATTATTGACAATCTCAAGACTCCGACAACCATTTTGGTGACCGGCCACGCCTATTCGATGGGCGGCTATTTTCTGATGGCCGGATACAGTAACCCAAACGTAACCAAGAAGTGCTTCAAGCACTCTACTGCCCTGCTGCACGGTGGCTCCAGTTATATGGAAGGCACGAGCTCATCGGTGAAGGATACGTTTAAGTTTACGGAACGCTTTGAACAGCGTCTTCGCGACTACACACTCTCTCATTCCAAGATCACGGAGGATGAATACGAGCGCATGGAACGCTACGAATGGTACATGGACTCGGATGATATGCTCAAGTATAGTCTTGTGGATGAGGTGCTGTGATGAAGAAATTTTATGACACTTGTGCTCTGCTGAATGCCGGTGAAAAGGCGTTCGCGGAGCCTTTTTGTGTTTCGCTTATCACTTGGCGCGAGCTTGAGAACATCAAGACAAGCCGCAACAAAGACGCCGAAATTAAGCATAAAGCCCGCAAAGTGACGCGACTGCTTGCAAATCACCCAGAAATGTATGAGGTCTCTGGTTACGCGATGCGCCTTAACAGCGAACTTGATGCAGACAGTATGATTTGCTTATCTGCCGTTCAAATTGCAGAAGATGAACCGATTGTGTTTGTGACGGACGATTTGTCTTGCCGATGTATCGCACGAGATATTTATCATCTAGATGTTGTTTCTTCTGATGCAGATGAAGATATCTATAAAGGTTATATCGAGTTTAAGGGAACGGCTGACGAAATCAATGATTATATGGCGGCTCTGGACACCTCTGCATTGTTCCCTAATCAGTACATTCTGCTGACGGACACGGAGACCGGCAAGACGAGCGAAATGCGATTCGACGGCAAGAAGTTTGTTGATCTACGCTTGCCACATTCCGGCTATCTGAAGGGGAAGAACTCGCTTCAGCGTTGTGCTCTCGACCTGCTGATGAACCGAGACATTGACATTGTGGCGATCCTCGGCACTTACGGCAGCGGCAAGTCTTTTCTGACCACCCAGATGGGGTTGTACCATGTGCTCGAAAAGGGCAACCAGAGCAAACTGTTGGGAATCCGCGAGCCTGCCGGTGAAGGCGCTCCGGTCGGCTATTTGAAGGGCACGCTTGAAGACAAGACGCGCAACTTCTTCCTGCCGATTGAGCAGCAGCTGAAGGGCGGCGAGTTTGAGCTTGAAGCTCTTCGTCAGCGCGGCCAGCTTGATACCAACATCCCCTATTATATGAAGGGCACGACCTACAACGACACGATTATGCTTGTGGACGAGGCGGAAGACTTGTCTGAAGCACAGATTCGACTTGTAGGAACCCGTCTCGGCCAGAACAGCCGTATTTTCTTGAGCGGCGATTATGGTCAGTCACTGGTGGACAGAACTGCGAACAATCCACTGGTAAAGATGTGTAATGAACTGCGCGGCGAGAAGTCCTTCGGGTGCATTTACCTTGATGAGGATGTAAGAAGCAGCGCAAGTAAACTGTTCGCGGAATTATTCAAGTAATTTAACAGCCGCGCCTTTCCGCGGCTTTTTGCTATAAGGAAGGTGAATTTATGGCTGATTTAGGCGTTACTGTCGAACTTATCCCTAATTTTGACAAACTTGAAAGCGCCCTCAGTAACTACAAGGATTTTCCGATTCAGGTTGATGTTGCAGCTCTGCAGAAAAGTATCAGTTCAGCAATCAAGAACGCTTCCTCAACCAAGCTGAAAGTAAACGTTGATACTGCAAATATCACTGCTCAGATTAAAAAGGCTATCTCGGCGGCTGGAACTGGAACGACTAGCTCCGGCAAAGCTAAGTCTTCTGCGGCTTCAACTCGCTCTTCTACCACGAAGAGCAGCTCGTCTAAAAGCTCCACATCGGGCAAAACAGACGCAGAGAAGGCTGCGGAACGGCAGTTGCGCACAATGGAGCGTCAGGCAACCGGCTTGAGACAGACGATGTCGTATCTGAAGAACATGCCGAGTCCTATCGATTCAAAGGCTATCTCGGCGGCTGAAACCGCGATGAAGAAGTTTGAGTCAACGACCAAGGGAACTGTAGAAAGCGTTAACGCGCTGAAAGAGGCACAGCAGGCGACCAATATTGCGTTCTCTCGCAACAATTTGAAGGCTGCAGAAAAAGCCGAGCGGTCTATGTTGGATGTTCAGCAGATTCGCTCTAAGTTTGGAAAGCTCAAGCAAGGCAACCTTTTTGGTGAGGAGAATGTAGCCAGCCTTGATAAGATGCTCAAACAGTACAAGAGCATGGCGGATTTTACGCCAGAGAAGTACGCGCTTGAGAAAAGCATCAAGAAGATGTGGACTACAGTGTCCAGACAGAACTCTCAGTCGGTTACTGATAATGTTTTGGCATCCGGCCAGAAATATATAACGCAGCTTCAGGCTCTAAAAGATAAAGGGACGCTGCAGCATTATGACTGGACGGCATTCGAGAATGCAAAATCTGTTTTCCAGAATGCGGCGGCCGGTACTTATGAGCTGGAGCAGGGCCTGAATGGACTCCGTTCCGCGTGGGCTGATGCGAGCGCACAGGCGGATTTGTTTAATGCTAAGCAAACTGCGACCGTTCGTTCTCAGAGATCGCAGGAACATTTGGCGAACATTTATCGGCAGGCCAGCGAAACACTTAAAAATAACCCAAAAGCGGCGGGTTCTTATTTTCAAGGCGAACTGCGGAACATTATGAGCCGTGCGAGAAACCCGGGCGAAGGTGATAGCGTTGAGGGACTTCAAAGAGACCTCGCATCTGTTCGCTCCAGTATGGAAGAACTCGGGTTTACGTCTGAAACTGTCGGGCAGAAGCTGACTCGCCTGTTCAAGGATCACTTTAACACGGCTATTGCGATGGCAGGACTGCACTTATTGCAGAATGGCTTACAGCAGACGCTCCAGAATGTTATCGACGTTGACACGGCGATGACCGACCTGAAAAAGGTTTCGGAAGGTTCAAGTCAGGATTACGCTAATTATCTTGACAGCGCTGGTGAACGCGCGAAGAGCCTCGGCGCTTCGATTACGGATGTAATTGGAGCAACATCTGAGTTTAGCCGACTCGGATTTAATTTGGAGGATGCCTCCAATCTTGGCGACTGGGCGACCAAATATATGAACGTGTCGGAATACACGAACATTGAGGACGCGGCACAGTCGCTTGTTTCTACTCTGCAGGGCTTCCATCTTGCTGCTGATGATGTTGGAAGCGTCGTAGACCGTTTCAATGAGGTTTTGACCGGCCTCCCTGCACAGCGATGTGCAGCGTAAAAGATGGCTATATCGGTGAACACCCAGAGATGGGCAATACCGAGGAAAGACTTGTGTTTGACCACAAGAATCCGTACAGACTAACCGATTTTGCACGGTAACGTGCAGAGTCATGCCATCCCCTCCTTTTTTGGAGGTGAAGATATAGTCGGGTCTGCAAATATAATCGAATAATGAAATTGCAGAAACAGGCAGAAATGACCTGTTCTTTTCGTTTTTAAGGAAAAAAGTAACAAACAGCGGAAACAACTACGCGATAAGTTTAATCATTGGACTTCGTTCACAGAAATGTGTTCGCAAAATCACCTATTGAATTGCTGGGACGTCCTAAAGCTCTCATGCTACAACGCAGTGCCGAACAGGCGCAAACGTGAATGCGGCGAAAGCAGAAAAAAAATGAGAGATGGCGCAAGGTTAAACCCTAAACGCCGTGACAATGGATAATCAGCAGCCAAGCCTCGAACAGAGGAAGGTTCAACGATCAAAGTAGGGGCGAGTGCTCTGAAAGTGGTAGGCACCCTATGGGGTGAAGATATGATCTCGGCTCCGTTGAAAGACGGAGGACTTTATGTCGGTGCGGAGTAACGACCCGCGCTAAAGGTACGCAGAAGGGCTTGGCGAAGCTCTTAAAAGATCAGCAGCAGCTCTGTACGCAGGCGGTAACTCTCTCGATGAGAGTTTGGGCCTCGTAACAGCAGCAAACGAAGTGGTAGATCTTTGCCACGCGGCGTAGTAATACGTTCGCAAGCAGATTGGTAAAACGGTCAAAGGCTGGCGACAGCAGAGACCGTGGGTAGCAATATCCGTAGAGACTGCGGGGTTCTGATGGTAACACCAGAGCTGAACCAATCCACCCCACTCCTCTGGGAAGGGTGTAATATACAGTCCGGACTCACGCAATAATGAAAGGAAACGTGAGAGTAAGGCCGAAAGACCTTGCCGCCGCTTTGCGGTCAGATTAGTGGTATATCAGCGCTAACAAGTAACAGAAACGACAAGATCCTGATACAGTGGGTGAATCCATGCGCCCAGCCGCATAGTAATATGCGAGCAAGCAAATGGCTATATCGGTTAAAGGCCGGAGACGGTTCAGACCGAGGAAAGATTAAAATTTAAGATTTACTTTTTCTTCTTTTAATGTATAATTAAAGTTGAAAGGGTGAGAAATATGAAAAGAAAACGCCACCTTATATTGTTGGCTATTATAACTACGCTTAGCTTTTGCGGTTGCGGGAAGGAATCCGTTGAGAAAGCTGAGCCTGCTCAAGATGAATCTCCAGCTACAACATATACGGTAATAGATGAATCTGATGCTAAGCCTGAAACTAGTCCTGTGGATATACCTTTGGAAGTTACATTTCAAACTAAAAAATGCGAAAATTACGAGAGCGAATCTGTAATGTATTTTTACTTCAAAATAAAAAATATTTCTGGATCTGCTTTGTGTTTCCTTTGTGAAATCTATTGCGTTCTTAGTTTTCTCTGTTATAATAAAGTACTGCAAAAATATTGTTTACTCCGAAGGTTTTACGCATACGGGCTTATTAGCCCCAGATCAAACATTTGATGGATTTTTGAGCATAGATAGTAACAATGAACATTGGGATGATCGAGATAATATAACTAGTGCAAATTTAGTATATTATATGGATAATGATCATGATCTATATTCTTTCGATGAACCGGTCAGCATTCCAATAACTTAAATTTTAATATCCGTAGAGACTGTAAAGCCCCGCTTGGTAACAAGCGGGGCTTCGCCATTCCCCCGCTCTGGGGTGAAGATACAGTCCGAACTCGCGCTATAATCTAACAACGAAACGCGAGAGCAAGGTTTAACGGCCTTGCCGCCACAAAAGTGGTCAGTAGGCGACCCGCCGAAAGTAACAGATTGACATGGGCTAAAACTCTTAGTATGTACCTCCGTGCCGCTAAAGCTGATGCTGAAGAGGCCGGAATCGAAACGGATGGTATGGCAAACTCTGTGAGCGAGCTTCGCGAAACCATCAAAACTTTAACCCACGACAAAGTTGACATCATGGCCGACGAGGCAGGCACTCAATTTAAGAGTACAACGCAGATTATGCGCGAAATTGCCGGCGTTTATGATCAACTTAGTGACGTAGATCAGGCAGACCAATATTGCCTGTGCGTACAGAAATGTGCGTAAATAACACATCTAAAACCAGTAAAACCTAAAGCCTTACCACCACAATGCGGATGAAATAAGCTGGCATGACGGGAACGAAAGTAAAACAACGGTAAGGATTGCATACGGTCAAAAGCCTAAGTGCAGTGACAATGGTAGCTTGGTCGCGAAGCCTCGAATAGAGGTGTGTCAAACGATCATTCCCATGTAGGGCTGCGTAAGCAGCAACAGAAGTACGGCGCAAACAAAGGCGTGGGTGAGAACCCCTTAAATGGAAACGGTGTGGTCGTCGCCGAAAGGCACGATTAAGAAATGATCTAAACTTCTGTGGAAACGCAGAGATGCTGTTTTAGACAGCTCACGGGAGTTGTGCCCCCGTGGAATATACTGAGCTTTGCTCGAAAAGATTTCGGGTATTCACTTGCCCGGTTGTACAGCAATGTGCAATAACAACATATTTAATTGCAGGTACCCCCTAAAGCCGCACACCACAATAAGCGCGAAAGCAGTTTATGACGGTGCGAAAGCAGAAACAACGTGCGGATTGCATACGGTCAAAAGCCTAAGTGCAGTAACAATGGGTGATCATGCAGCCAAGCTCCTATCGGTCTCATGACACGGAGAAGGTTCACAGACTATCCCTCGGCTCTTTATGAGCAACAGGAGTACGGCGCAAGCAAAGGCGTGGGTGAAAATCCCTTAAATGGAAAAGGTATGCCCCTTAGTTTTAAGGGTGAAGAAATAGTCGGGTCTCATGCGAAAGCATGAGGTTGTAGATACAACATAAGGCTTTGCAACCCTTGTAAACAAAACGAAGAGAATGGCGAATACAACTTCAGCGCTCATCCAGAACTGGTCGACCGTTGAGGACGTCATCGAGTCGACTAAAAACGCAACTGGCTCAGCCGATGCCGAGAACGCAAAACATCTTGATTCTATCGAGGGTAAAATGCAACAGTTCCAAGCCACATTCCAGTCTTTGAGCACTTCTATTCTTGATTCTGGTCTTGTGAAAGGAACTATCGGCGCCGGTTCTGGCATTCTCGGGTTCTTCAACACTCTGATTGATAAACTTGGCGTTCTTCCGGGGGTTATCGCTCCTGTAGGTTCCCTGCTTCTGTCAATGAACGGGAAAAGCATTATCGGAGGAAAGGGAGAATATGGAGAAAACATCTTTGGCGGAAGTGGTTTATTCAGTTGGCTGAAAAATTATAACACCAAAAACCACGACTATTGGCAGGAACAAAATGAAATTCTGAAAAACTACGCTCAGATGAAGCAAAAACTTAGAGGTGCTGATTTTGAAAAAGCTCTTTCTGGCGCAAGTATTCAAAGTCGTGAGTTTGCTAAATCCCTTGACACCGTCGGGAATGAGTGTGATGTTGTTAACGGACAAATCGATAACTTCACTGCAAAGCAAGAAAAGGTAGGAACACTCGGAGCCAAGATTGCATCGACTTTTAAGGGGATCGGGTCTGCTATTGCAAGTATGGCCGTGTCGATGGTAGCATTTATGGCTGTTCAGACTATACTAACCGGTCTTATGAGTGCTATTGATAAAACAGTGATGTCCGCACAAGAAGCAGCCGAAATAACCCAAAATGCATTGAGCAACTACGACAGCGCCAAATCATCTATCGAGGGCAATATTACGTCAGTCGAAAATCTCAAAGATCGATTCGCAGAATTGTCCAAGGGCGTAACAGACAACGGCAAAAATATTTCTCTGGCTGCCGATGAATATCAAGAATACCAAGATATTGTTTCCCAACTTGTTGGGATCAATCCATCATTAGTGGAGGGTTATAACGATGAGCAACAAGCTATCTTGGATAAAAATTCTGCTATCGAGGAAACAATCGCATTACTCGAGAAGCAGCAGAGACAGGAAGCGCGAGATGCCGTATATGGTGGATCATCAGAGAATGACGGTCATAAGAAGAATTATGAAGCTGCCTATAAAGACTTCCAAGAACAATATAAAACAGCACAGGAAGGCGTAAAAAGTGTCGATAATGACATCTTTAATTATTTATCTCGGGTTCAAACTGCTTTGTCTAAAAACGGCGGCCGAGATATTAAGAATTTCAATAAGTTAATTTCCGACACTATTGGTATGACTTACGATGAGTACGCTGATAAAATCAACAAAGAAACCAACGGCTCTAAAAGTGTTACTTGGCTTGATTATATTCGCGATAATTCCGAAGCTCTTGGAAAGAATTTTGATAATATTCTCGGTCAATTGAATCAAATGCGTGGAATGACAGGCGATTTATCGGCAGATGGCGAAAGTTTAGCTAATGCTTGGCATTCTGCTTCTGAGAGTGTAGATGCAAGTAGCTCCGAGGTCAAGCAGATGATGCAAGCGTCTCTTGAGGCGAATAAACTCTATTACGAATTAGATGACCAGCAGAAAACATTTTTATCACAATACGCTGACAGCATTAGTTCTGACGCGCTTTATGACGCAAATAATCCCGACGCGCCGTTAAGATATGCGAATGCGATGCTTCAAGTTGTTAAAAACACCGAAGCAGGGAAAAAGGCTATTTCTGATTATTATAAGATTCAAGAAGAACAGGACTCGATGCCTTACGATAAATATGTTGCAAAAATGTCAACAGTGATGGAGGCTGTTCGCGCAGAATTATCGAAACGATTAACTCCTGAAGAAATGAACGCAATTGATTTGTCTGAGGCTTTCGGATTAAAACAATTCCAGTCAGACATGTATCAAATGCGAGAGACCATCCGGAGTAATTTCGAAGAGGCTCTAAGCGGCTCAGATATTGAAGGTTCTTCCGTAGACGAGCTTCTCAAGGACTTCAATCTCGAAAAATTGTCAAAGAATCAACTTTCCGCTCTCAATTCCGCTCTGGTTGATACTGGCGATCATGCTTCGGAATTTGCCGCTCGGTTGGCCGCTCTTGCTCAAGTTGGCGCTTTGCCTGAAGCTCTGGATGCGATTTCAAATTCCCTGAGCAAACAAACTGACTCTCTTAATACGGTTTCTGATGCTCTTGCAAATTATGAAACCTCTATGGAAGGGATTACCGACCATGTACAAGATCACGAGAGTATGGTTTCAATCTACGATGATTTTGCAGAATCAGTAAATAAAGGGCAAATTAACACAGAGGAAGCTCGCAATCAAATGGAGCTTCTCATCGGCAAGGTTGTTAGCCTGCAAGAAGCGAAGCAGTGGGTTAAGGACAATGAGGGCCTCTTCTTAACAGGTACAGACGAGGATAATGTCGGTCAAGACCTAACCGGAACGTTTAATACACTTCATAAGAAGTATAACGAGCTCAGTGCTGACAAGAAAAAGATTGTCGATGGACTCATGGATGTGGATTGGGATACTGGTTCTATCCAAGTCGCACAACATGATGTTGTCGCTCTGGCCGACGCTTTTGGAATTTCGGCAGCTTCTCTGCAACAATCACTTGATTTAATCTCCACATATTCGGATTATGTTCCGAAAACAGTTAGTTCGGTTACATCAAGTATCCAGACGCTGAACGATGACACCTATCGTATCAAACAATCTGTTTCTGCGGCTGATCGGTCGTCCACAAAAGCATGGGAGCACATGAGTGAAAGTGCGAAAATCGCACTCGAGTCTCTTACTGAAGGAACGGATATTGATGTTAAAGAAATATCTGTAGATGAGCTCGACACGCTTGTAAGTGCCATGAATAAATTCAAGGCAAGCATTGGCGGAGAGACTCCGACTTTTGATGGCCTGAAAGCATCTCTTGAAAGCGTGAAAACCGCTTCGGGCGAAGCTGCTGCTAGTGTTGAACGTCTTGATGATGGTGGTTGGTCTATCAATGTGAGCAACTTGGATGCTTTCGCAAGCAGTCTTGGTGTTACGCAAGAACAGGCGCAAATTGTATTGAGTACGATGGCGCAAATCCAAGATGAGGCGGGAAATCCAGTACAGCTTACTATTGAAGGGAATACTGTGGAAGCTGCCGGGAAAGTCAATGCGATAGATGAAGCACTTAAACCTATCGAAAAAGAACGCCATGTCAATGTAAATACTTCGGAAGCCAACAGTAAGATTCTATACACAGTTGGGTTAATGAGTGGTATTCACGATAAGAGTGTGACCATTCGCGTAAACACAGTCCAGACAACCAGAACCGAAGCTCAGACCAAGGCTGACATTCATAGTCGCCGTGAGGGGAATAAAAAGCAAGACTTCACCGGACACGTTGGCAAAATGACTCAGTACGCATCTGGCGGCAACGCTGTAGGCGGCAAAACACTTGTCGGCGAACTTGGCCCTGAGCAGTGGATTTCTCGGGACGGCAAGCATAGTAAATTTGTTGGCTTGCATGGAATGGAAGTCATCAACACTAAACCCGGTGACGCGATTGTTCCTGCTAATCTGACTGCTGGTCTGATGCACGGCGGTATTCCCCATCAAGCATCTGGCGGTGTGTGGGGCGGCCGTTTTTCTTGGCGAGCTTCTTGATCATCGGAATGATTTCTTTAGAGATAATATC
>ERZ773109.1425-NODE-1425-length-14018-cov-11.803194_pt1 | contig 14018 bp, 9 predicted proteins | sample MGYA00580569_ERZ773109 | MGnify/ENA primary metagenome ERZ773109 (study PRJEB29015, sample SAMEA2737852) | human gut metagenome | biome: human gut; feature: human-associated habitat; material: faeces | place: China | collected 2012 ...
TTGACAAGTTTTTTGTTGATTAGCTTTTTTATTGATTATCGGTGAATAGTAACTATGATGTAAAATTTTATTATTGAAAATTCCATGATTTATGGTAGTATAAATTAAAGAGAAATTGGATTTGAAAAGGGACTTTTTGAATCCATTTTTTTAAGGTCACAAGGAGGATTATATGAACAAAAATTCGTTATTATCCATGAGAGATCTGTCAGTTGAAGACATCTATAGCATTCTTGATGATGCTAGACTTTTTAATAGTTCCTTTAAAGATTGGCAATTACCAATGCAGAAAGCATTGGTTGCTAATCTTTTTTTTGAAGCATCAACTCGAACACATTTCTCATTCGAAAGTGCACAGCACCAATTAGGATGCCAAGTCGCTGATTTTGCAGCAGGAGCATCCAGTGTCACAAAGGGAGAAACACTTTATGATACAGTAAAAACATTTGAATCTATTGGGTATGACATGGTGGTGATCCGTCATTCTCAAGATGAATATTTCAAAGAATTAGAAAATATCAATATTCCAATTTTGAACGCTGGAGATGGTGCAGGAAACCATCCAACACAATGCTTGTTAGACTTACTAACTATGCAAAATGAGTTTGGTACACTAGAAGGCTTAAATGTAGTTATTTGTGGAGATATCCTACATTCAAGAGTGGCTGCCAGCGATAAAGAAGCTTTAGAAAAATTAGGATCGACTGTTCGTTTTGCCGGACCAAAAGAATGGGAAAGACCAGGCTATCCAACAATTGACTTTGATGAAGCGATTGAATGGGCAGACGTTGTCATGATGCTTCGTATCCAGAAAGAAAGAGGTTCTGGAATGGCTGGCATGACAAATAGTGAATACTTAGAAAAATATGGTCTTACAAAAGAGCGTTACGCAAGAATGAAAGACAAAGCTATCGTAATGCATCCAGCTCCTGTTAACCGTGGAGTTGAAATTGATACGGATTTAGTGGAAGCTGAAAAATCAAGAATTTTTGAACAAATGCACAATGGTATGTTGGTTAGAAAGGCCGTTATTAAACGTGGATTTGGCTTTGCTCCATTTAAGGAGGAAAAATAAGTATGCGTTTAATCAAAAATGGTCAAGTTTTAATTGACAATCGTGTCGAAAAGAAAGATATTTTAATTGACGAAGGAAAGATTATTCAGATTGATGATTCTATCTCAAAAGACTGTGAAGTGATTGATGCTTCAGGCTTAACTGTAATTCCAGGATTAGTGGATGTACACGTACATTTCAGAGAGCCAGGACACAGTGAAAAAGAAACCATTCATACAGGTAGTTTAGCAGCAGCACATGGAGGATTTACATCTGTGTTTGCGATGCCAAATGTCATCCCTTTTCCAGATGATGTAGACACAATGAAAGACTATCAACAATTGATCAAAAAAGAATCTGTCGTACATACATATCCATATGCTTGCATTACATTAGAAGAAGCAAGTAAAGAAGTTGTGGATATGAAGGGTATCAAAGAATTAGGCGTACGCTGGTTCAGTGATGATGGTGTTGGGGTAGCTACACCAGAAATCATGAAAGAAGCCATGGAAAAGGCAAAAGAAAATGACTGCATGATCGTAGCCCACACAGAAGATATGAGTTATCGCAGACCAGGGGCTTGTGTACATGACAGTGAAGTTGTGACATCAAAGGGATGGCTTGGAATTCCAAGCGCTTGTGAAAGTGCACAATTGATTCGTGATTTAGAAATCACAAAAGAAATAGGAAACGCTTATCATGCTTGCCACATTTCAGCTAAAGAAAGTGTAGAAGCATTAAAAAACGCAAAAGAATCAGGCTCGAATGTAAGTGCAGAAGTTACAGTACACCACTTATTATTAGAAGATAAAGATGTGGTTGGACCAAACTGGAAAATGAATCCACCTTTAAGAAGTCATGAAGACCGTATGGCTTTGATTGAAGGCCTGGAAAATGGAACATTGGACTGCATCGCCAATGACCATGCACCACATACATCTGAAGAAAAGAAGCGTTCTATGGATAAAGCACCATTTGGGATTGTTTCATTAGAAAGCGCATTTGCCTTACTATACACAGAGTTTGTTCATCGCCAAAAACGTTGGACTTTGGCTCAATTAGTAAATTGGATGTCAGCTGCACCTGCTAAACGTTTTGGTTTAGAAAATGTAGGACAAATCAAAGAAGGCTACAACGCAGATTTGGTTTTAGTAGATTTAGAACATGAATCTTTGATCGACATAGATACATTTGAATCTATGGGTAAAAATACGCCATTTAATGGATGGAGCGTAAATGCGCAAGTAAAGGAAACCATCGTAGATGGAAAGACAGTGTGGAAAGGATAAAACATGGAAAGATTACTAGTGTTAGAAGACGGGAGTGTATATCGAGGGCGTAGCTTTGGTGGCGATAACTTCCGTATTGGGGAATTAATATTCAATACATCAATGACAGGCTATCAGGAAATTTTAACAGACAACGCATATTGCGGACAAATTATCATGATGACATATCCATTGATTGGAAACTACGGAATTAACCGTGATGACTATGAAAGCATTGACCCATCCGCATTTGGTCTTGTAGTAAAAGACTATTGCGAACAACCAAGTAACTGGAGAAGTCAAGAAAGTTTAGATCACTTCTTGAAACGTGCAAACATTCCAGGAATCTATGGCGTTGATACTCGTGCAATCACTCGTAAATTAAGAGATAAAGGAAATATGAAGGCAACTTTATGCAATGTCGATGCAGACATTGAAAAGGTTGTAGAAGAATTAAAAAATACAGAACTATTGAACGATCAAGTACCTTCTGTTTCAACAAAGAAGATCTATCCTATGCCAAATCGCGGAAAGAAAGTTGTTGTAGTGGATTTTGGTGTAACAATGAGTACATTACGTGATTTATCGAAATGTGGATTAGACTTAATTGTTGTTGAACACGACGCAAGCGTTGAAACAATTATGTCATTCTACCCAGATGGAGTTTGTTTATCAAGCGGGCCAGGCAATCCTTGCGATTTGACTAGCCAGATTGAAGTCGTTAAAGAATTAATGAAACAAACCGTTGTATTTGGGATTGGATTAGGATATCAATTGATCGCCTTAGCTTCTGGAGCTACAGTTTCTAAAATGGGATTTGGTCACCACGGATCCAATATTCCAGTTACAGAAATTGCGACAAATAAAGTTAAGATCACTCATCAAAACCATGGCTATGCAGTGGATACAGATAGTTTAGAAGCTGCATCATTAGAAATGACTTATCAAGCATTGAATGATAAGAGTTGTGAAGGAATTGAACACAAAACTTATCCAGCATTTGGTGTTCAATTCTATCCACAAGCAGGAGATGCTTTATATGGCAAATTTGTAGAAATGATTGAAAAGGGGGATCACAATAATGCCTAAGCGTACAGACATTAAAAAAATCTTAGTAATCGGATCTGGACCTATCGTAATTGGACAGGCCGCAGAATTTGACTATGCAGGATCTCAGGCATGTCAATCACTTCGCGAAGAAGGATATGAAGTTATCTTAATTAACTCAAACCCAGCAACAATCATGACCGATTCAACAATTGCGGATCGTGTTTATATTGAACCAATCAACTTGGATTTCGCAAAACGCGTCATCTATAAAGAAAGACCCGATGCTATTTTAGGATCATTAGGTGGTCAAACCGGATTAAACTTAGTTGTAGAATTACACGAAGATGGAATTTTGGATGAATATGGCGTAGAAATTCTAGGAACTGATTTATTAGCTATCAATCGTGCAGAAGACCGTGAATTGTTCCGCTCTTTAATGCAGGACATCAATGAACCTGTACCAGAAAGTACAATCGTTCATACGGTTGAAGAAGCTGTATCATTCTGTGAAACATTAGGCTATCCAGTTGTAGTACGTCCAGCCTATACACTTGGTGGAACTGGTGGTGGTTTTGCCGATGATGAAGAAGAATTAAGAGACATTTGTGAAGCGGGATTAAAAGCAAGTCCAGTACACCAATGTTTGATTGAACAAAGTATTGCCGGATATAAAGAAATCGAATATGAAGTAATCCGTGATGCGAATGACAACGCAATTGTAGTCTGCAGCATGGAAAACGTAGATCCAGTTGGAATTCATACTGGAGATAGCTTTGTAGTGGCTCCCGTACAAACTTTAACAGACCGTGAAAACGCAATGTTGAGTAGTGCATCATTAAAAATTATTCGTGCATTGAAGATTTGTGGTGGATGCAACGTACAGTTGGCATTAAATCCAACAAGCTTTAAATATTATGTGATTGAAGTTAACCCTCGTGTATCTCGTTCTTCAGCCTTGGCTAGTAAAGCAACAGGATATCCAATCGCAAAAATCTCTGCAAAATTGGCTGTAGGATTAACATTAGATGAAATCTTAAACCCAGTTACTAAAAACAGTTATGCATGTTTTGAACCAACTGTTGACTATGTCGTAAGTAAATTTGCTCGTTTCCCATTCGACAAATTCCCAAATGCGGATCGTCGCTTAGGAACACAGATGAAAGCGACAGGTGAAGTTATGTCCATTGGACGTACTTTTGAAGAATCTTTCTTAAAGGCAATTCGTTCTTTAGAAATGAAAGTGGATCACTTATATAAAAAGGAATTGGCTGAATTATCTCAAGAAGAATTATTAGAAAAAATCAAGAAATGTGATGATGAAAGAATCTTTGCGATTACACAATGGATGCGTAATGGATATGATGTAGAAACTGTTATTAATGTAACGAAAATGGACCGTTTCTTCTTATGGCACATTCAAAGAATTCTTGATTTAGAAACATTGATGAATGAAAATCCAAAGGATGTTGCGGTTTTAAGAACATTAAAAGAACACGGATTCTCAGACAGCTACATTGCTCGTAACTGGAATATGAAAGAATTCGACTTATATAACTTGCGTAAAGAAAATGGAATTATTCCAGTTTATAAGAAAGTAGATACTTGTGCGGGTGAATTTGTCAGTGCAACACCATACTTATATTCAAGCTACGATCAGGAAAATGAATCTGAAGTCAGTGACCGTAAAAAGATCATCGTTCTAGGTTCTGGACCAATCCGTATCGGACAGGGTGTTGAGTTTGACTATGCGACAGTACACTGCGTTGAAACATTAAGAGATGCAGGCTATGAAGCTATCATTATCAACAACAACCCAGAAACAGTATCAACAGATTTCTCAATTAGTGACAAATTATACTTTGAACCGTTAACTACAGAAGATGTAATGCACGTTATTGATTTGGAACAACCATTGGGAGTTATTGTTCAATTTGGTGGACAAACAGCTATCAACTTAGCCGATTCATTAGTAGAACATGGTGTTAAAATTCTAGGTACTTCATTACACTCTATTGATTTAGCGGAAGACCGTCATGAATTTGAGGCTATGTTACATAAATTGGATATTCCTCAACCACAAGGTGAAACTGCAGTAACAGTTGAAGAATCACTAGTAATTGCCAATAAGATTGGTTATCCAGTATTGGTACGTCCAAGTTATGTATTGGGTGGTCGTGCTATGGAAATCGTGCATAATGATGATGAATTGAGAATATATATGGCAACAGCCGTTAAGGAAATTAGTCATGATGCTCCAATCTTAGTTGATAAATATATTGTTGGTAAAGAACTAGAAATTGATGCGATTGCGGATGGAAAGAACGTATATATTCCAGGTGTAATGGAACATATTGAGCGTGCTGGCGTTCACTCTGGTGACTCCATTTCGGTATATCCAACTCAAACAATTTCTCAACAAGTTAAAGATACTATTATTGATTATGGAACAAGAATTGGTAAAGGCTTTGAGTTTGTTGGTTTATACAACATTCAGTTCATTGTAGATAGAGAAGACAATGTCTATGTATTAGAGGTAAACCCACGTTCATCTCGTACTGTACCATTCTTATCTAAGATTACAGGTGTTCCTATGAGCTATATCGCAACACAGGCTATCTTAGGAAAATCAATTGAAGACCAAGGATATACTCCAGGATATCATCCAGAAGAAGAAAATCGTGTATTTGTCAAAGCACCAGTATTCTCATTCGCAAAACTTCGTAGTGTAGATACAGTTTTAGGACCTGAAATGAAGTCTACAGGTGAGGCTTTGGGTAGCGATGTAAACTTAGAAAAAGCATTGTATAAGGCATTGGTTGCCAGCGGCGTGAGTGTTCCAACACATGGCAATGTATTAATGACAATTGATGATGAAAACAAACAAGAAGCATTAGAATTAGCGAAACGCTTTGCGAACATCGGATATGGAATCTATGCAACGAAGGGTACGGCAGATTTATTTGAAGCTGAAGGATTGTATGTTCATCGTGCTAGCAAGATTGAAACTGAAGATGGTAAAAATGTTGTAGATATTATCCGTAATGGACGTGTAAACTTTGTCATTAACACAATGTCAAATAAGAAGAACACAAATGCCGATGGCTTCTTGATTCGTCGTGTGTCTGCCGAAAACAACATTTCTTGTATGACAAGTTTAGATACAGCGAACGCATTAGTGAAAGTTTTAGAGTCATTGAGTTTCTCAATGGTATCTATGAATGAAATGGGGAAATAATATGCAGGAATTTGCGAACATTCTATCGAATGTGGAAATCGCAAAAGATATTTGGAAAATGGAATTGAAAACAGACTTAGCTAAAACAGCTAAGCCTGGTCAATTCATTGAAATCACAGTTCCGGGTTTCTATTTGCGAAGACCCATATCGATTAGTGAAATCAAAGAAGATGTTTTAGTCATCATCTACAAAGTGCTTGGAGAAGGTACTTTAAAAATGACTGAATTAGAAGGAAAATTAGATATCTTTGGTCCTTTAGGAAATGGTTTTCCAATTGAAGACAAAGAAGAAGTATTGTTGATTGGTGGCGGTGTTGGTGTTCCACCACTATATGAAACCGCAAAACAATATTTAAGTAAAAATGCACGTGTAACAGTTGTTCTAGGTGCAAACGATGCCGATAGTGTATTCTATGTGGATGAATTTAAGGCATTAGGATGCGATGTTTATGTCGCAACAATGGATGGTTCATTAGGTACAAAGGGTACGGCATTGGATGCGATCAAAGAAAACAATGTGACATGTAAATTTGTGTTAAGCTGTGGACCTTTACCTATGTTAAAAGCCATAAACGAACAGTATAGTGAAGGATATATTTCATTAGAAGCTCGTATGGCATGTGGCCTAGGTGCTTGTATGGGTTGTGTTGTGAAAGATGTAGAAGGGCATTCATTACGTGTATGTAAGGATGGTCCTGTATTTGAGATGGGAAAGGTGGCTTTATAATGGATATTTCAGTAAAACTACCTGGATTGAATTTAAAGAATCCAATTATTCCAGCTAGTGGATGTTTCGGATTTGGTAAAGAATATGCCGAACTATATGATTTAAGTGTATTAGGTGGTATTGCCATCAAATCAGCTACGCCACAAGAGCGTTTTGGAAATCCTACGCCAAGAATTGCAGAAACACCTATGGGAATGTTGAATGCGATTGGTTTACAAAATAAGGGTGTAGATTCTATTATCGAAAATGAACTTCCATTCCTTGCACAGTATGATACAGAAATCATGGCTAATGTTGCCGGTGCATGTGAAGAAGATTATGTAGAAGTTATCAAGAAGTTAAATGATCAGCCAGTTATTAAGGCTTATGAATTAAATATTTCTTGTCCAAATGTAAAACATGGTGGTATTGGTTTGGGCACAAAGCCTGAGCTTGCAGCACATGTGACTAAGATTTGTAAGGAGGCAGCTACAAAACCTGTATATGTGAAGTTATCTCCAAATGTAACAGATATTGTAGAAATTGCCAAAGCCGTTGAAGAAGCGGGTGCAGATGGTATTGTATTGATCAATACTCTAATGGGTATGCGTATCAATTTAAAGACGGGAAAACCATTACTTGCGAATGTAACTGGTGGTCTTTCTGGTCCTGCCATTAAGCCAGTTGCCTTAAGAATGGTGTATCAAGTAGCGCAGGCCGTAAATATTCCAATCATTGGTGTTGGTGGAATTACTTGTGCAGAAGATGTATTGGAATTCTTAAATGCGGGGGCAAGCGCTGTTGAAGTGGGTGCTCAAAACTTTGTGGATCCTTATGTATGTCCAAAAATCATTGAGGATCTTCCAAAAGTATTAGAGAAGTATGGATATAAGAATGTTGAAGAAGCAGTTGGAAGGAGTTTTAAATAATGAGTAAGACAATTGTAGCATTAGATTTTTCGAGTAAAGAAGAAGTTGTAGATTTCTTAAAACAATTTGATGAACCAGTATATGTAAAGATTGGTATGGAATTAACATATGCGTGTGGTTTAGAAATGGTAAAAACAGTGAAGGAAATGGGTCACCACATTTTCTTGGATTTGAAATTGCATGATATTCCAAACACAGTTAAGGGTGGAATGAAGAACTTAGCTAACTTAGGTGTTGATATTGTCAATGTACACTGTGCTGGTGGTATTGCGATGATGAAGGCTGCCATCGATGGCTTGAATGAAGGAGCTAAAGATGGAAAGCGTCCTATGTGTATTGGTGTAACTCAGCTTACAAGTACTTCTAAAGAAGCCATGAATAACGAATTGGGAATTCCTGGTGAAGTGATTGATTGTGTTATTAAATACGCTAAGAATGCCAAAGAAGCAGGCTTGGACGGTGTTGTATGTTCAGTACATGAAGCTAAGGCAATTCACGAAGCTTGTGGAGAAGACTTCTTAACAGTCACTCCAGGTATTCGTTTGGCAAGTGATTCTAAAGATGATCAAAAACGTGTTGCGACTCCTGCATTTGCGAAAGAACAAGGTTGTGATTATATCGTAGTTGGTCGTTCAATTACGAAGAGTGCAAACCCTGTTGAAACATACAAAGAAATTGAAGCAACGATGTCTAAATAAGGTGTGAGAAATCACATCTTTTTTTTAACTTTATTATTGAAATTTTCATGATTTGTGGTAGTATACTAAACAGAAAAAATATAGTATTTTTTTCAAGGGAGGATACGTATGATCAAGAATCCAGTTTTGTTTATGAGAAAAACGTCAGTGATCGAGATGAATAGTATTCTTCGTAGTGCTATACTTTTTAATAGTTCCATTTAAAGATTGGCAATGCGTTTATTTGCTAATCTTTTTTTTGAGTAAATAACAGAAAGGACAAATTATGGAAAGACTTTTGATTTTAGAGGATGGAAGTGTATATCGCGGAACAGCGTTTGGTAGTGACAACTTCCAAATTGGTGAATTAGTATTTAATACGTCAATGACGGGTTATCAAGAAATTTTGACAGATAATTCATATTGTGGACAAATTGTAATGATGACATATCCATTGATTGGTAACTATGGAATCAATCGTGATGATAATGAAAGCATGGTTCCATGTGTATTTGGATTTGTCGTTAAGGACTATTGTGAATTTCCAAGCAATTTCAGATGTTCAGAAACATTAGATGATTTCTTAAAACGTGAAAATATTCCGGGTATTTATGATATTGATACACGTGAAATCACAATGAAGATTCGTAATGTAGGTACAATGAAGGCTGTTATGGCCGATGTGGATGCCGATGTAGATGCTGTTGTTGCAGGTTTAAAAGCAGCCGATTTCTTACATGATCAAGTGGCTCGTGTTTCTACAAATAAAGTGTTCCCTATACCAAATCGTGGTAAGAAAGTTGTATTGATGGATTTCGGAGCAAAATTGGGTATTGTTCGTGAACTATCAAAACGTGGATGCGATTTAGTCATTGTTCCATATGACACACCAGCAAGCACAATTTTATCTTATCGTCCAGATGGCGTTATGTTGTCGAATGGTCCTGGTGATCCTACCGATGTACAAGTTGCTATTGAAACAATCAAAGAATTGATTCCTCAGACTGTCGTATTTGGAATTTGTTTAGGTCATCAGTTGATTTCTTTGGCTTGTGGTGCAAAAACATATAAATTGAAATTTGGACACCGTGGAGCTAACCATCCAGTTGTAAATTTATCAACAGGTAAGGTGGAAATCACTTCTCAAAACCATGGTTTTGCGGTAGATATTGATAGCTTAAAGGATACTCGTTTGGAAATGACACACCAAGCATTAAATGATAAGAGCTGTGAAGGTGTGCGTCATAAAGACTATCCTTGTTTTGCGGTGCAGTATCACCCAGAAGCAAGTGCAGGACCTGAAGATTCTCGTTACTTGTTTGATCAATTTATTGAATTAATGGAGGAGAATAAAAATGCCTAAACGTACAGATATCAAAAAAATCTTAGTGATCGGATCTGGTCCAATTATCATTGGTCAGGCTGCTGAATTTGATTATGCCGGAAGTCAGGCATGTCAATCTCTTCGTGAAGAAGGGTATGAAGTTATTTTAATTAACTCAAACCCTGCTACAATCATGACAGATACAGCGATTGCGGATCGTGTTTATATTGAACCTTTGACTGTAGACTTCGCAAAGCGCGTTATTTATAAAGAAAGACCCGATGCCATTTTAGGATCATTAGGTGGTCAAACCGGATTAAACTTAGTTGTAGAATTACATGAAGATGGAATTTTGGATGAGTTTGGTGTAGAAATTTTAGGTACAGATTTACATGCGATCAATCGTGCAGAAGACCGTGAATTATTCCGTTCTTTAATGCAGGAAATCAATGAGCCAGTACCAGAAAGTATGATTGTTCATACAGTAGAAGAAGCTGTTGAATTCGCAAAACGTGAAGGGTATCCATTGGTTGTTCGTCCAGCTTATACACTTGGTGGAACTGGTGGTGGTTTCGCAGATGATGAGGCTGAACTTTGTGAAATTTGTGATTCTGGTTTAAAGGCAAGTCCAGTACATCAATGTTTGATTGAACAAAGTATTGCGGGATATAAAGAAATTGAATATGAAGTAATGCGTGATGCCAAAGATAATGCGATCGTTGTATGTAATATGGAAAATATTGATCCAGTAGGTGTACATACAGGAGATAGTACGGTTGTTGCGCCAGTTCAAACTTTGACAGACCGTGAAAACCAAATGCTTCGTAATGCATCTTTAAAAATCATTCGTGCATTGAAGATTTGTGGTGGATGTAACGTGCAGTTGGCATTAAATCCAAATAGTTTCAAATATTATGTTATCGAAGTTAACCCTCGTGTATCTCGTTCTTCAGCCTTGGCTAGTAAGGCAACAGGATATCCAATTGCGAAGATCAGTGCTAAATTAGCGGTTGGTTTAGGCTTGGATGAAATTATCAACCCAATCACAAAAACAAGTTATGCTTGTTTTGAACCTGCATTAGACTATATTGTTACAAAATTTGCTCGTTTCCCATTTGATAAATTTCCGAATGCAGATCGTCATTTAGGAACACAGATGAAGGCGACTGGTGAAATTATGTCTATTGGACGTACTTTTGAAGAATCTTTCTTAAAAGCTGTTCGTTCTTTAGAAATGAAAGTGGATCATATCTATAAAAAGGAATTGGCTGGATTAACGAAGGAAGAATTGCTTGAAAAAATCAAGAAGTGTGATGATGAAAGAATCTTTGCGGTTACACAATGGTTACGTGATGGATATGATATGGAAACAATTCATAATGTAACGAAGATGGATAATTTCTTCTTATGTCACTTGTTAAAAATTATTAGCTTAGAAAAGTTAATGATGGAAAATGTTAAGGACATTACCGTATTGCGTAAATTAAAGAAATATGGTTTTGCGGATAGCTACATTGCGCGCAACTGGGATATGAAGGAATTCGACTTATATAACTTGCGTAAAGAAAATGGAATTATGCCAGTGTATAAGATGGTCGATACTTGTGCGGGTGAATTCAAGAGTGCGACTCCATACTTCTATTCAACTTATGAACACAAGAATGAATCTGAACGTACAGATCGTAAAAAAATTGTTGTATTAGGTTCTGGACCAATCCGTATTGGACAGGGTGTTGAGTTTGATTATGCGACTGTACATTGTGTACAGACTTTGCGTGAAGAAGGCTATGAAGCCATCGTCATCAACAACAACCCAGAAACTGTATCAACAGATTTCTCAATTAGTGATAAATTGTATTTTGAACCACTAACTACAGAAGATGTAATGCATGTTATTGATTTAGAAAAACCATTAGGTGTTATTGTTCAATTTGGTGGTCAAACCGCAATCAACTTAGCCGATTCATTGGTAGAACATGGTGTTAAGATTCTAGGTACTTCATTACACTCTATTGATTTAGCGGAAGACCGTCATGAATTTGAAGCGATGTTACATAAATTGAATATTCCTCAGCCTCAAGGTGAAACTGCAGTCACTGTTGAAGAATCACTAGTAATCGCCAATAAGATTGGTTATCCAGTACTTGTTCGTCCAAGTTATGTATTGGGTGGTCGTGCTATGGAAATTGTACATAATGATGATGAATTAAGAGTCTATATGGCAACAGCTGTAAAGGAAATCAGTCATGATGCACCAATCTTAGTTGATAAATATATTGTTGGTAAAGAACTAGAAATCGATGCGATTGCGGATGGAAAGAACGTATATATTCCAGGTGTAATGGAACATATCGAGCGTGCGGGTATTCACTCTGGTGACTCAATTAGTGTATATCCTACACAGATCATCAATGAGAAGGTGAAAGAAACGATCATTGATTATGGAACAAGAATTGGTGAAGGCTTTGAATTTGTTGGTTTATACAACATTCAGTTCATTGTAGATAAAGAAAATAATGTCTATGTATTAGAGGTAAACCCACGTTCTTCTCGTACTGTACCATTCTTATCTAAGATTACAGGTGTTCCAATGTCTCAAATTGCGACTAAGTGTGTATTAGGTGAAAGTATTGAAGATCAAGGCTTAACACCTGGATATCATCCTGAAGATAAAGAAAGAGTCTTTGTCAAAGCGCCGGTATTCTCATTTGCGAAATTACGTAGTGTAGATACAGTGTTAGGACCAGAAATGAAATCTACAGGTGAGGCTTTGGGTAGTGATGTCAACTTAGAAAAAGCATTGTACAAAGCTTTAGTAGCTTCTGGAATCAATATTCCTTTACATGGAAGTGTATTACTAACAATTGATGACGATAATAAACAGGATGCTTTAGAAATCGCAAAACGTTTCTGTAATATTGGATATGGTATTTATGCGACGAAGGGTACAGCTAAATTCTTAGAAGATAATGGCTTATTTGTACATGTAGCGGCCAAAGTCAATGAGGATAATGGAAATGAAACGGTATTAGATATTATTCGTCATGGTCATGTAAACTTTGTCATCAACACAATGTCAAATAAAGACAATTCTACAAGTAAAGATGGATTCTTGATTCGTCGTGTATCTGCAGAAAATAATATTTCTTGTATGACAAGTTTGGATACGGCACATGCCTTAATTAAAGTATTGGAATCTTTGAGTTTCTCAATGATTTCTATGAATGAAATGGGTAAATAGAGTGTGAGAAATCACACTTTATTTTTTGTACATTTAAAAAATTAAGTATAATAATTGTGTAAAAACCAAGTACAATTTACATGAGAATCAGGGATCATTTCATTCAAATTTACAGGCTTTCTAGGGATCTGTCATTTTGTCTGGTATTGTAAAGCAGTGTCAGATTTATCGCCAAAAAAAAGATATGGAATGATGACGGAAACAAAAGTTTTCCTAGAAGATCAGGCGGAGAGTTCGGAACTCTCCCTTTTTTCGTGAAGAGACAATAAATGCAAATTTGCGTCTTATTACTTTTTTGGATTTTAATACATAAACCGAATGTAGGGTGTGAGAAATTACACTCTAATTTTTATAAAAAAATTAGCACTTAAGTGTTGACAGTGCTAAAAAAGTGACTATAATGATAATTGAAGTTAGAGATAAGTCAAAAGATATCCCGTAACTTGAAGATAGATTTCATAATCTAGTAATCAGGAGGTGATATTTATGAAGTACTATCCAATGTTTAATTTATTTGATGATTTCTTTACAGGA
>ERZ773109.1450-NODE-1450-length-13838-cov-3.838134_pt1 | contig 13838 bp, 19 predicted proteins | sample MGYA00580569_ERZ773109 | MGnify/ENA primary metagenome ERZ773109 (study PRJEB29015, sample SAMEA2737852) | human gut metagenome | biome: human gut; feature: human-associated habitat; material: faeces | place: China | collected 2012 ...
CCTCCTACTCTATCATTGCCGGAAGGAACAGCGCCCATAAGCACCACGCCGATCCCGTCCATTTCATTCCAATAATTACTGTAACTGTCGTAATTATCCATACAAGTATCTTTGTATATTTATCTTCCATTATCCTTTATACCTTTCCGGAAGCGGCATCCACGCTTTTATATCTTTCCAATCGTTTCCACTTTCCAAGCGATGCCCTACAATATCTATGCAGTTCTCATCGGTCCATACCCTTTTTCCGTCTGTTACTATTATTTCTTCACCATCTTCCGGCATCGGGCAGTCCAGATAATAGACTATATCATCCGGGATTCCTTCCTCTTCCCGTTCGGCATCCAATATCACATGCCATTTCACCGGAATCCATTTCGAGATCATTCCAGTCTCTTCTAAATCCTCATATTCTGCCAGCTTATTACAGCACGCCTGGTGTCCTCTTTCCTCTACTGTCATTTTCTTGGTCTTTACCGGATCTTCAAATATTTTTCGCAGTTCTTCCGGCGTGGCAGAGACGGTCTTGAACAATAAATAATCTCCGTGTAAAACGGCCTGCTGAATCTGTAATTCAGTGGCGTCATTAAATATAATTTTCATAATTTTATCATCCTTTCGTTAAATTTATTTAAAAAATGCAGATTTGTCAGATAAAATAGAACAATTTGACATTATTTCTAGTGGCGAATTAACAATGGGTATAGGAAACTATGGCACAACATACGGGCGATTCATTAAAAAATGCGGGAAAATGGTGGAAATATGGATAAATTTTGGAGTGTCTAAACAAATCCCTAGTGGCACTAAAATAGCTACTATCCCAGATGGTTTTTACCCAGGAAATGCATTTTATGTATTTGTACCCGCAGGTGCCAAATCCTATCCGATTAACATTAATTCCAACGGAATCATAACTGCTATGGAGGCAATCCCGGCAGATACGATAATACGAGTACACGAATTTTATTTTACAAAATAATTATTTCCATGTTCCAGTGCACCGAAAATTAAGAGAACCGGATACGGTTGTATTATCCCCGCCAAAAACCCAATAACCTAATGTTTTTTTCAAATCTCCGCCAGTGCTTTGCACAGCCCATACGCCAGCACTTGATCTAAAATGAAGTGACACACCATTTACAGTTGTTAATGATGTGTATGGTAGTGAAAAGGTATAATTATCGCTGTGATATACGCCGCCTGTACCCTGGTTTACTGTGGCACGTGTAATCGATTGCGAGCCCCACATTTCGAGTGTGCCGTTGTTCCATTTGCGATAGTACCCATTACTATTTTTACCTTCCTCTACGATCGCGTTCGCACTCAATTGCCCGACTGAATTGGACAAATCTGCATTTGTCATGCAAATCTTAAATACCTTCCTTACTTCCGTGACATTTATCCCGTCCAATTCGATTTCGTACAGCGGCATATCTGACACTGAATCGCCCGATTGAATATCCCCAACTGTATATTGTGGTATTGTCGGACTACTTTCAGCAGGTGTGCCTTGTAGTACCTTCAATGTCAATAACTCTATATTAGTATCTTGATTTCGTTCATACCTCAATACAAGCAGATCAATCCTTTTCATCCCCTGCGAACCGTTCGAAATGGTAATAGAATCATATGTATTTTTCTTAATGGATCCAGCGCACCCCTGATGCATAACTACCCCATCTTTTATCTTTATTTCGTTGTTACTGGATACTTCCGCTTCAAGTTGCGATCCTGTAACCAATACATAGGAATCACCGCCAACAATTCCAATATTGACATCCCTATCCATTTCTGCGGTAATGTGCTTTTTTCCTGTATATCCTGTAATTATCTCCATTACGATTCTCCTTCCAGTTTATATTCCAACTTTTCTTTTCCTTCCGAAATGGTCCAGATCTTCCTGCCAATTTGTTTCTGCATGCTTGCACCTGTAAGATAATCCCGACCGCCTACAATATCTCCAATGTCAACTGTTACATCCAGTTTTTCCATCGTCATCTTATATTCCTTATGATTTCTCGATTTTTCTAATTTTTCTGTCCCATTTTTAATCAACTCTTCTTTTTCAGAACCATTACTGTCATATACCTCTGTTATCTCATCTACACCTTTATAATACTGTGTACGGACAATATCATTGTTTTGATTGGCATACAAATGAACTACTATTCTATCTTTCAATTCACCTTTTCCAAGACATATAAGGTGATTTATCCCTCTTTTGTTATCTGTCATTGTAAAATTCATGTTGTTATCATTTGAGAATTCATATTCACTCGAATAATCTACTATTGGCACTGCCTGTACCCGCACATATCCGATTTCACTTGCGGACCCTTCGATATACCTTATATCAATCCGATATCCGACAGACTTCAGCATCTTAACGATTCCATCATGCAGAGTGCAGTATCTTTCAAATTTAAAATTATTTATAGTCACACCAGAATCTGTGGAAACACCGTAAAACATTCCAGGAAATTCTTTTTCGACAAAACTCTTAATAATACTGTTAATCTCTCCGTTCGCATAAGCATAATCCTGTCCTGCTGGAGGCGATATAATCTTTTTGGTCATCATTCCACGCCATGTATATCCCTTTGCCGTTATCGCATTGGCGCTTGTGTCTGTATAGATTTCTTTTACTATGCCACCAAATTCTGTATGTGACGAATACATAATAGTCCCAATCCCTATCTCGTTATTCCAGTTATATCGCTTAAATTCGACTTCAAAATCATTTATACTGTCTTTGCTTTCTCCCACTTCAAAGTCTATATTCGCATTGGACACATACCCCATCGCGCGCCCATATTGATCAGTCCATATCAGATTCATATTCAGGAACGCTCCTTTCCTTGTATAAAGTAATATCAAAGCCGAATTCACCATTCCAACTTATCAACAAATCACCTGCTGGAATCATCTCAAATACAGAACTGTCATTACGCTTTTTGTAGAAGATATTTTGCACAGTTCCATTTGCTAAATGTTTCATTACCGTATTATCCCTGCTATTTATAATTACATATTCATTTCCTGCCAACGTATCAAAAATTTGATAAACATGACTGTTAACAGTAATTCTTGGATTCGTACATGGTCCGTAAATTATCATTTTAAAATTACTCGCCCGGTGATGATCTATGTACCAATGCTGTGATCCAGATGCCGGCCGTGAATAGTCATAATCATATCCGTATGGATATCCCAAAAAACCATACTCCTCACCTTTGTTTGCTGTATCAGGATAAAAACTTTTCACCTGCTCCTGAGACCAAAATGAATATGGACAGTAAATATCAATTTTACAGTCTGACCAGTTATTCCATGTACCAGACACTGTATTTTCAGCTTTTTTGATATAACATTCAATATAGTACTTTCCGAAATAAATTCTCCCTGGAGTCAGGTTTACAATATCGTATTCAAATGCCTCCACAAGTTCATCCAAAAGCTGATGTCGTTCTGCCAGATTTCCTCGCACTGTCAACATGATAGAATATGTTTTAGATTCCTTAGAAAATCCATATACACTGTCTCCTTTCTCTTGAGAAGTCGCATCTTGTTTCCATTCATACGCATGGAAATTCCCAGATGTAGCCCTCATTCTGTCTCCAATCAAATTGTACTCTTTTCCATTAGAGCACACATACTTTATTTCTATCATGCAAGTACGCCTCCATTCTCCCGGATCCACCTAGCCGCTTCTCGATTTCCTAGACGGAGAACAATTATCTGTTCTCTATCTTCTGATCTTTCAAGAACATTCAGAATAGAATCTAAACGATTAATTACAGCATAATCATCCACTGCACCAACTACAATATCTTGGCTCCCTATCATATAGGACATATCCGTAAACGGACTTGCCAGCGAACTATTCACTTCGTCTACTGCACTTTCCAGCATATTTTTATTCTGTGTCAATCCGCTTGCCAAACCTGCATCTATCATTTCGCCGACATAAATTCCCCATCGCGCCGGAGATTTGATTCCGAAAAATTCAAGCACATTATCTTTAAAACTTCCAAGCACGCCTTTTACTGCGTCCCATAAAGCGCTTCCCGCATTAGCCAATCCATTTGCGATACCAGAAATAATGTTTTTACCTATCTCAAGCCAATCCGTTTCCATAAAAGTATCTATAATACTCGTTACAATTTCTGGAATCTTCCCTACCAGATCCGGAATCGCTTTCACGAGCCCTGCAGCCAGTTCACCTATAAGCTCTATCCCGCTCTGTAATATGCTGGGAAGATTTTGTCCAATAGTAGCAACAAAATTTAATACAGCGGTAACGGCAGAAGTTATAATACTTGGCAAATTACTTATAATTCCATTCACAAGATTTAATATAAGAGTTTTTCCATTTTCTAAAATTATAGGCAGTGCTGAAATGATCGTAGTAGAAAAATTAGTAATAACATCCATTGCCCCTGTAATTAAAGCTGGTAAGTTAGATAATATACCATTTACGATACTGGTCAGAATACTTACGCCTTGCTGTAAAAGTACGGGCAAATGCGTTTGAATACCTAATCCTAGCTGTCCAATCAGAGTATTTGCCGCCTCAAAAATTAAAGGCGCATTTGTCGTGATTGCCGCTCCTAATTGCGATAACATCGTAGATACCATAGTAAGCATTTCTGTACCAGAAGCCAGACTGCCGCTAATCTGCGAGAATATCCCTGCAATAGCCGGCAATAATTTAGGTCCAAGAGCCTGTATAAATGTTACTAATGCCCCTGGAAGGGCAGATAATATATTCCATATAGCCGGCAATAAATTTCCTCCAACAAATGTAATCATAGTATCTGCTAGTGCATTAAGTGCGGGACCTACATCCATCCCTAATGTTAATTGCCCCATAACATTTTTGGCAGCGGCCTTCATAGAAGCAAAAGATCCAGATAACGTGGACGACGCTTCCTTTGCGGTCGTACCCGTAATATCCAGTTCTCCCTGTATCACATGAATAGCCTCATATACATCTGAAAGATTATTGATGTCGTATTTAACGCCTGTAATCTTCTCCGCGTCAGCAAGAAGACGCTCCATCTCTGTCTTCGTACCGCCGTATCCTAGTTTTAAATTATCCAGCATAGTATAATTCTGTTTAGCAAAGCCCTGATACGCATTTTTTATGTCTTCCATATTCGTTCCCATTTTATTGGCGTTATCAGACATATCCGTCATGGCAATATCAGCCACATCTGCCGCCTTAGCGGTGTCTCCGCCCAAACTTTGCAAAAGGCTCGCCGAAAAACTGGTAGTAAGCTCCATATATTGATTCGCGCTCATCCCTGCAGTTCTATAGGCTTCAGCAGCATTCTTTTTTACTTTCTCTGCACTATCTTTAAATAGAGTATCAATCCCTCCTATGCTTTGCTCCAACGCAGCCCCTTCTGTGATTGTCGCACTTAGAGCCTTTCCTATTGCTGCGGTTGCTATTACACCTTTAATTGCTCCAACCAGTTTTCCTCCTACCGATGTTCCCGCAGCTGTAGCATCTCCTCCAATTACACTTTCAATTCCTCCTTTTATTCCCTTTGCCGATGGAATAATCTGTACATATGCTTTTGCCAACTCTGTTGCCATTATCTCACCTCTTTTCCTACGAGCCGCTCCCATTCATCTGCAAATGCTTGTCCCGATTCATATAAAATTATGTCGTCTTTTTCTTTCATTTGATTTGATAATAGATCCAGTATAGATTTTGGCCTCTTTCTTCCCCTTCTTCCGTCTTTTGTCTGAAGCCAAATCAGCAAGCCTAACCGATCTACTATCGCCGCGCTCAACATTCTTTCTGGCGTTATCTTTGCTCCTGCCATTTTCATTTTTATTCTAGACTCATCCCTTAGACCGGACGCCAGGATCGCCGCTGTTTTCAATGGCAATTCCCTGTAATTAAATACGTGGTATGTTTCGGCAAAATCACATATCAACGCATTTTCATCTACTGCTATCATTCCGGCCAGGGTCAAGAGTTTTTTCCTGCACCTCCAAAAGCCTTGAATATTTCTGTAATTTCGCTATTTACTTTATCAATAGGAACTCGCCCATTTTTCTCCGCTACATGTTTATATAACCGTTCCTTGTTTTCTCCCAAAAGGGTGTCAACCAAAAAAGAAATTGCCAACAAATTTGTTTCGTTGGCAACTTCTGAAACTGCATCTAATATTCTCATATCATTTATTACATTCTCATCAATCTCAAATTCAAAACCCGTACTTGTTTTTCCTGTTATCATTATTGTTATGCGCCTTTCTTTTTTATATATTCATAATGCGTATTTCCGTCCTGATCGGGCGTGGCTGTAATAGTTGTTTCATATCCTATCGCATCTTCATCTGCATATGTTATGTCACCTATTTCTGTAACTTTTGCAGAAGGCACTACTATTCTTTTTAGTACATTGCCTTTCAATATCATATCAAAAACCCACGCCGATTCTTCCATTTCATCATTGTTTGCCTTCACAGTAATACCCGTTTCAAGTGTCCCGGTTACATTCTTTTCACCGTATACAGATTTTAATACCTCTACATTTAATGCCTCAATCAAAGTATATTGAAAAGTATCCTCTTTACTCGTTTGCAGAGTGAGTACAGTATCACCTCCCCAGGCTTTTACATTGTCACTATCTGGACTATTTGAATTTACAAGACCATCCTCACTGCAATATCCAAGCGCTTTAAACCCCTCATCAAGCTGCGCTTCCGGCTCTGTCGGTAAAGTCGTCCCTAAAGGAGCTCTATATATTGCCCCTCCGACTTTAGGTTTTCCTACACTTACATTTTTTGTATCTGACATAAGTTTCTCCTTTCTAATAATGAACGATGTCATATACCGCCTGGTACCGGTATCTTTTTCTTACAGTATCCGGATAGTTATAATCGCTATTCAGATCACAGCTGCAGATATCGTCCAATTCAATTATCTGTTCCATTGTTTCTTTTACCTTTTCATTTAGCATCGCAGTTTCATAGAATGATGCAGAAAAAGACTGAATAGCAAGTGTTGCCCGTTTTATATGGTTTTCCACTCCGCCCCCAGTCTTCTCGATTAAAATATATTCTTTTTTCGTGTCTTCCGGATCTTCCATAAACGCACGAAAGCCTTTGGACTTTAAATACTTTAATACAATTTCTTCAATCATCACATCACCCTCAACAAATTGTTGTTTCCGTCATCTCCTGTCACCTCAGCAACCGCACGAGTTTTCGCTACGTATACCTCATATTTTCCTCCGCTTTTATTTGCCATTTCACTTGCATGTTTCTCTAGCATTTCCTGTTCTCTTTCGCTTCTTAGAAGGTTTCGCATCCCTTCATGATTTAGTTCTATTCTTACTTTACTCATACTTCGCCACCTGCCATATATCATTCCAGTCCAATGGAATATTTTCCTCGATTCCACGTTTGGGGAAACCGATCACCTGCCACCTGTCACCAAAAAATTCTACGATCTGGTCTTTCCATGTGTGTTGGTCCCCTTTCGGTATGGCAATATTATATATGGCTTTTTTCCCTTCAAAATCTAAAGCGTCAATCGCTTCCGTAGCAGTGACCGGAGACACCAGTACATTTTCTACCGTCTCCTCCTTTTCCACATAGATTGGATGGTCGAACCCATCTCGCCCCGCTTCCTCTTTTGTAATAAGAGTAATCGTAATGCCTTTAATCTTTGCCACACATATCCACCGCCCTTCGCCTTTGACCTTTCAGTCCCAGTCTTGCAAGTTCGGAGTTTTTAATAAAAAGCCCGCCGCCGGGGACAAGATACGTTCCACTCCAAGTGTAACCGAGTGCGGATTGTGATTCTTGGGAAAGAGGCTCGGAGTCTGTCGATGTCATAAGCGTTCTAGCCACGACGTCAACCGTTACCGATTTTACGACATTTAAAAAGTAGGGCTTAGCCTCAATCATTTTATCAAGGTCTTTCCCTACTTTGTCAGCTTCCATTCTTAAGCTGTCGGATACAAGTTCTAGCAGCTTGCTTGCTCTTTCCATTTCTTCCGCTTTTAACTGTCTCCATATTTTATTTACATCATCTATTGTTGCGAACGGTTTTAGCATCTTCCTTCACCGCCTTCTTCTTTGCGGTCTTGGGAGACTCTTTTTCAAGCTCCCAATCCTCGCCCGTGATCTCGCACGGAACGTCAATCACATTTCCGGTTCTCTTGTTTTTGTAGATCATATTATGCCTCCACGATACGTCCGAAGTATTCCGGTACCAGGATGCCCCAACCGATATATACTTCCGCTCTAATATATATCTGATTGTAGCCTTTCAGATCTTTTCCAGAGTTGTCTGGATCACCATACTGAATAATCTCAAGCGGAATCTCTTTAGAAAAGCCCCATTTGAATGCATTCTGGAAATCTCCAACAATACCATGATCTTTAACAGTTGCATTATATACAGTGTTGTTTACATCGCATGCCATTCCGCCGAGTGATTCCGGAGATGCACCGAATCTAAACTCTGGATACTGACGAACACCATTTTCTTTGATTTTAGCTAATGCTGCACCCATCGCCGTAGATAATGCCATACCTGTAACATCCCCATCTGCGCCCTGTACAGTTGCAATAATGGTATCAAGACTTTCATCGCAAGTTTCTGCCGCATAAGTCGTTGTCTGTGTTACTTTACTGTCAAAGTGATTTGTTCCTACAACTGTAGAGGCTTCCCCTGTTCGTGGGTTGACTCCGTGGAATGCTGCCAAGTCGAAACCTTTTGCCACTTTATTCGCAAAACCTTCGTTAAATGCAGTTAGGATCTGCAACTTTGCTTCCTCGGACGCATACATAAATTCATCAGACACTCTAGCACCGTATTCGAACTTAATCGGAACAATCGTTACTGGTGCTACGGTAATACCGCCTTCTGTCTTTTTTCCGTTTTCTGCTACAATGTCAATTTCCTTGTCCATCGTGAATGTGAACTCTTTCAGCCCGTTAAACGGGATCGGAGACTGTGCGGAAAGTCTTGCAAGAGAAGATTTTCCTTTTACCTTGTTCATCAAATCTGTTACTAAAACTGGATCAAATAATGTTCTGCTTACTGCCATGTTTAATTTCCTCCTAAATCACTTAACATTTTTTTCATAGCTGCATTTTTTGAATTGTCTGTCCCTGTTGGATCGGGATTGTAACTCGGATATGGATTATTGTTCTTCAGAAAGCCTGCTAATGTCTGTGCGTCCTTTTTCATATCCTCCTCTGTCTCTCCGGAGATCTTACCAGCGAGCTCATACGGTATCCCCGCTCCAAGAGCAATCTCTACACGTTTAGACTTCGTTTCATAGTTTTTAATTGTCGCATCCTTTTTCGCCACCTCTTCCGGAGATAAATATCCCTTGTACTTTTCCTGTACTTGTTCCGGAGACAAGAACCCTTCATACTTCTTCTGAACGTCTTCAGGAGAAAGGTATCCTTCAAATTCCTTACGTACTGTTTCTTGCTCCCTTTTAATGCGAGCGCTTACTGCCTTGTCAAAATCTTCCTGTGTTTCAATTACTTTAAATTCTCCCATGTGTTTCTCCTTTCTTCCCACAAAACCCGGTGGTATCGGTCATTTTTTGTATAAAAAAAGAGCAGCCATTACAGTTGCTCCTCCTAATACCTTGCTTGTTGTTTCTTTTTTTTCTTACTTTCGTAACATTTCCAATGCGCTAATATGACTGCATCTAAAAGAGATATTTCAATCCCCTCTTTTATCGCCTTATATCCAAATCCGCCATGCGAGCCTATCGCACGGCGTTCACAATTACTTACTGCCTGTGTAAGCGATGGCTGATCAGCGTGCCGGAGCGTATGCTGAAATACTCCCTGCTCAAACAATGCATTTGCAGTAATTACTTCTGCTACCTTCGGGAATATCGGCTCGTTTTTGATTCTTGCATCTTTCATATCGTCAAGTAGCATCTGCTGTCCATTTGCTCCATCTACTACAATACACCTCGGATTGATCGCAATCAAATATTCCAAGATCCAATCATTTCCAGCCCTTACCGGTCTGCAATCCAGTGCTTCAACAAAGTTCTTCCCATCAGATGTCTTAACCGCAACTGCCATTGATACATATTCTCCGGTGTTTCCATATTTGATTCCAACATAAATATCTCCTATAAGCTTCGGAGTTCCATCATTCTTAAGCTCTAACCACTCTTTTTTACTTATTTCTGACTTCTGATTGTATTTCAGCCACAGCCCCAATCTCTGAATATTAAAATCAATATCGTCTGTTGTAATCTCTGCCCGGATTTTACGCTCTGTCAGAATCGTTCCTAGCGACGGGTTTGTCTCGTACCAGGCGTCAACATCATTCGGATCTGTTTGGAAATCTACACTCCATTCTGCCCAACCGGAATCGAAGCCCTTGCCGGATAGTACTGTTTCTCGAAATTTTACGAAAACAGTTCCGGCAGAAACTACAGTTGGCGGAGTTCCTAACATGATGGTCTGTGGATTGTCACTATCAGACACGATATATTTCAATGATGTCTCTTGCGCCTCGGTATACTCCTGCGCTTCGTCGATGATCAGCACGTCATAACCTTCTCCAAGCCCACCGGAAGACGTTCTCGTTCGGAATTCTACAACCGCACCCCCTTCCGCATATAAATGCTCTTTTCCAAATGCTTTGAATGACGATGTAATAACGATTCCCACCTTTTCGCACATTCTATCAAGTCTTTCCCAGACTGCATGTGATGTGGTCGCTCTGTGTGCAGTATAGAGCACTCTTTCGCCATGCGTCAGCGCCCATAAACACCTAGCAAGCACATTTTCTGACTTTCCATTTCTACGAGATACGGAATATCCATACTTCTGATGTACCCATAAGCCATCTTTGTTTACAGCCATGATATCACACTGTAGGAGCTGCTGCCATTCTAGCAATTCATTTCCTGTTTTCGCGTATAAATCGGCAGCCTCTTGACCTTTTGTTTCCGTGTAAGGAAGTGTAACGGATTGAGTGGGTGTCTGGCGTCCTATTCTTTTAGCATCCATTTCACCCCTCCTGTTTAACTGTTTCTTCCGTAAGCGATATCACCCCACCGCCCAAAGGGAGATAATTAGATCACCATACCTTTCTTACATCCTGTTCAAAAATTTTCATAACAATCCTCCTTTCCTAAAATTGGGTACAAAAATACCACTCACAAGTGATATGCTGAAAAGTGAGTGGTAGCAATACATCTTTTCAATTTTCATAATGCTTTTTATTTCATCTATTGGAATTCCATAATATACTTTTCCGGTATAAAGTTCTATTTCTTCTTTTCCCGATTCTGTATCAAATTCAGATTCTGTATTAGTTATAATTCCACGAAATCTCCTATCGCTTATATCTGTCACAATTACTTTTTTACCAATATATTCTTTGATTTCTTTATATACCATATCGTCATCTCCTTTTGCTCGGATAATCAGGAACAATATGTATTCCATCCTTTGCATAATGAATTTTAAAAACTGGTGTTTCTGCAAAATTACCATTTCTATTATCCACTACAACACCAATAATTTTATCATTCGTTACTATAATTTCCTGATGATTCCATTCTCCTCTGTTATTATATTTTATAATTCCAGTTCCTGAATACTTTTCTACCAGAGAAATTATCTCGTTATCTGAAACAGTAATATAAGATGGTCCATATTCCCCTTTTTCCTCAAGCCGATTTTTCCTCTCTTTATAAAGCTGCGTATCGACTCTATGTATATCTTGTCGTTTAGCAATTTTTTTAATGTTTTGCTTTGATATTTCTTCTTTTATACCATTGATAATAGAATCACTATCTGGACTTAATCCGCTAGTTTTCTTTTCTTTCATTTTATCACTTTCATTCGCTTTTGACCACTTTTTTGTATGCACATTTTGTCTTTTCCCATCTCCCCCATCATACTCTACAAGGCATTTACAATACTTATGTCTACGGAATACATTATTCCCCGTATCAGATACTTCCTCGTATTCGTAAACCCCCGCAAGATTATCACACCACTTGCAACATTTCCCAGTTGATGTTCTTATGATTTTCGGACTTAGTCCAGCTTTATACTGGAAATCTGCATTTACTTTCACCGTATCATCTACAATCGTCTGCGCAAAATTGACAATTGGCTCTCCTAGCATGTATACAATATCATCAAAATGTTCTTTTCCTGAAGTAATATTGATAATACCCTGTATTTTATCTTCGTTTATTTCTGATTGGATGGCTTTTATCCCTATTTTTTGCTTCTTATTCAGCAAAGTTTGAACCTCTTTTGAATAATCAGCTACGCCTTCATACAGATCCCCCATCATGGGACGTATGATTCTGTCAGCAATATTGTAATATAGCTTTCCATCCGGCAGCACGGAAGATGATAGATTATTCTGAAACACCTGTGATAAGATTTCTCCCGATTCTATCGCAAATTCATGCGCTTCTTTGTACGTTGCCGCTCCCTTCTCTAACTTTTTCGAAAGAGTACTTAGTCTCTCGCTATTCGTTATCTTGCGATCATATTCTTCCTTAATCTGCTCATATAACTTAGGTGCAATATCTTCCACATTCACACCTCCTAGAATCCTGTTAGATCACGCATACGGTCCTCGTTGATATACCCCGGAAGCGCCTGATTGATCTTAATCGCTCCATCTCCATAGGAACTTAACGCTGCAGCGTCCGGTTCGAATACTGGTTCCCACTTTGGCTTTGTAAGGTACATCTGTCTGCGCTCATACGGGAAATCATCTCTAAGGCATGCCGCCAAATATCCAACATTCAAAAATCCCGTTCCAAATGTTCTCTGCGCCTTCCTTGCCATCAGCCTCAAATTTTCATGACTGGCCTTGATTGCTTCGGCACTAGATGGGTTTTCAGTTGGAAAGCCAAGATCATCCATCGTTAGACCAGTTTCACCTGCAAAAAGTCCGGCCCACATTTTTAATTGTTCCATATGTGGCGCCATGCTCTGCTGCTGGAATTGCCCGAACGTCGGAGCATCCCCCTGATCATCTTTCGTGATCTCGATCATGTATGACATTGCGCTTTTCCACTTATCTAACGGATCTGCCTCTTGTGATGTGCCGACTACATATTTCTGCGGAAACGAAAAAAACTCCGCCGATACCTCGGAGCGCTTAATGGTTCGCATGGCACTGTTTACTATGTCCATACACGCTCTGCTAATACGACTATGTCCAAATAATCGCTTGGAATCTGGTCTGTTAATAATTGGTACCAACAACGGATGCGGTGCATTATTGGGAATATCTCTTGCTTTTCCCTTCTGAATAATCTGCGTATTCCCAGGTGTAAAGTATGCTTCGATTGTTGGTGTATCTATATCGCTTCTTTCCAATACTGCATAGCCTTCCTTAAGCAATCCGGTGATTGGGTCCATAACACCAGTTGCATTCCTTCCGTCTATCACTTCCAGCTTCGGATATTCGCCCTCTTCTGAAATATACACGAACGAGCAAGAGCCGATCAGCGCCGAAAGAATTGCGCTATCGAAAAACGTGTCCGGATTATTCATTAAGAAAATTTCATTGATGTCAAAATTATCTTCCTCAAACTCTCGAAACATGAGCCTGTCTGAAATACTATCCACAGACTTCCCACACCATCCAAGCACGGTCTGAAAGCCTCTTAAGTTTGGGGGTGTTGATATCTCAAAGTCTTTGATGACATTCTTCATCTCATAATATCGGTACCTTGTATCCACTCTTATTTTTTTCAAATTCAGCCTGTTTCTCAGCTTGGTAATTCCTAATAATCCGCTCATTTTGATACCCTTTCTCGTTTCCGTGTGTTTTTTTTCGTA
>ERZ773109.1480-NODE-1480-length-13654-cov-3.391205_pt1 | contig 13654 bp, 8 predicted proteins | sample MGYA00580569_ERZ773109 | MGnify/ENA primary metagenome ERZ773109 (study PRJEB29015, sample SAMEA2737852) | human gut metagenome | biome: human gut; feature: human-associated habitat; material: faeces | place: China | collected 2012 ...
AGTTACACTTTCTCTCGTTGCAAGGCAACCGAAACTTCGACAACCTCGTGCTCTCGATCCGGCTGCGGGAAATGGACAGCCGATCGATCCGGGCCGTCGAAGCCAAACTCAAACAAATTACGCCGCAAGCCCAGCCCAAACTCCAGATTTTCGATGAGCGACTGACCGTGGAACGCCACTACGAACGGGCTTTCCGCAACACGGTAACGACGGTTTCGCTGGCGACGCTGATTATCGCGCTGATGGGGCTGATCGGCTACGTCAACGACGAAATCCGTCGCCGCACCAAAGAGATCGCCATCCGCAAAGTGAACGGCGCCATCGCCCGCGATATCCAGCGACTGATCCTGCACGACCTGTCGGTGATCACGCTGCCGGCCATCCTGCTGGGCATAGTCGCCGCCTACCTCTTCAGCCGCGAGTGGCTGATGCGGTTCAACGACCGGATTGCGCTCCACTGGTGGATTTTCGCCGTAGGCGCGCTGTTCGTCGCAGTAATCGTCGCCTGCGTGGCGCTCTGGCAAACCCACCGATCCGCCCACGGCGATCCGATCAAAATGATCCGCAACGAATAAGGATACAAATGATAACGCCCCCGAACGAACCGCTCACCGAACGTCAATCTTTTTACCGCATGAGAAATATAACCCTGGCCCGACGGAACCTCTTCAAAAGAGGACAAAACAACGGTATCAAAATTCTGTCGCTGGGCGTCGGCCTGGCGGTAGGATTGGTATTGATCGCCAAAATCTACTTCGAGCAGACCTACGACACTTTCTATCCCGACGCCGACCGGATTTACCGGATATACGGAAACTATTCGATGCCCGGCGAAGAGAGCGGCAAGCCCATGCTTACCGATTATACCAGTGGCGGAGTCGCTCCGGGCCTGAAAACCGAAATTCCGGCAATCGAGGCGGCCACTCGGTTTACCGTTTTCAATTTCTCAGACAAAGAGGATGTCTTCTTCACCGAAGACAAAGAACGTCACGCCGGGAAGTTCATCATGGCGGACTCCTGCTTTTTCGACGTGCTGTCACGCTCTATGCTGATCGGAAATGCCAAAGAGGTGCTCGCCCGGCCGATGTACGCACTCGTTTCGGAAACGCTGGCCCGGAGTATCGGACACGGGGATAACGTGATCGGGAAAAGCCTCCGGCTGGACAGTTACCCGGACAACACCATAACCATCGGCGGTATTTTCGAGGACCTGCCCGAAAACAGCCACATCCAATACGATGCGATCGTCTCACTGGCCTCGATTTCCAAATTTTTCTGGGACGGAACCGACAATTGGATAGGCAACGAGCGTTACGGAAGTTTCGTCAAGTTGCATTCGGGCAGTGATCCGGGAAAACTGATACCGGCCATAAAAACAGCCGCAAGCAAATACCTGGATACCGAATCTCTGCGAGAATCAGGTGTCCAGGTATCTTACACGTTACACCCCCTGACCGGGCTGCACAGCAGCGATCCGACCACCAAACGCATGGGGATAATGCTCGCATTGTTAGCCTTCGCTTTGCTGTTCACAGCCGTAATGAACTATATCCTGATCGTCATTTCGTCGATGGTGAGCCGCAGCAAACAAGTGGCCATCCAAAAATGTTACGGCGCCTCGGGGCGCAACATTTCAGGCTCCATCCTGACTGAAACACTGCTGCACCTGCTCCTGTCGCTGGGTATCGCAGCTCTGTTCGTCATCCTCTGCCGGACCACGGCCGAAGAGTTGCTGAACGTCCTGATTACCAGCCTCTTCTCATGGAGCAGCGGACTGATCCTGACCGGAATATGCCTGATCGTATTCATCGTTACGGGACTAGTTCCGTCCAGCCTGTTCTCCCGCATCCCGGTAGCGACGGCCTTCCGTCGCTATACCGAATCCAAACGCAACTGGAAACGGGCCCTGCTGTTCATCCAATTCACGGCCTGCACGCTGCTGACCATCCTGCTGATCGTCATTGCACGACAATATTATGTGCTGGTGAACGACAATCCGGGCTACTCCTCCGACCGGCTGCTCTACTGCCAGACCGAAGGCGTCCCTGCGGCAGCCCGGGCCAAAGCGATCGAAGAGCTCAGGCGCCTGCCGTACGTCGAACGGGTATCGTCAGCCGATGCCCTGCCCGTATTCGGAGGAGGTGGCAACAATGTCTTCTACGACGATAAAAAAGTGTTCAATTTCACGGACCTCGCGGAAGCGGACACGGCTTATTTCGCCACGATGGACATCCCGATCATCGACGGCCGTAGGTTCGAATCCGGCAACAGCCGGTCTCCGTCGATCATGGTCAGTCGCTCGTGGGCCGACAAAATGGCGGCCGTTGCGGGCTGGAAAGACGGCGTCACAGGCAAAACCGTCCGGATGACCGAACATGGCAACGTACTGATTACCGGAGTATACGACGACATTCGAATCGAGGGGCAGGGCCTGCACGATGCCCCGTCAATCCTCGTATACAGCAATCAGCCACAGCGTTTTATCCTGATCCGACTGTACGAAATGTCACAGGAAAACATCCGGCAGGTAAGCGATCTGCTGACCCGCACGTTGACCGGGAAAGACATAGTCGTGATTCCCTATAAAGCGGAGATAGCCTACCTCTACAACGATTCTCGCCTGTTCCGCAACGCGGTTCTTATCGGCGGGCTCATTACGCTGATCATTTCGATTACCGGCCTGATCGGTTACGTGCGCGACGAAACGAACCGCCGCAGTAAAGAGATAGCGATCCGCAAAGTGAACGGCGCCACGGCTGCGCAGGTTATCGCGCTCCTCTCGCGGGAGATCGGATATCTCGCCCTTCCCGCTACGCTGTTCGGCGCCGGGTTGGCCTACCTGGCAGGAAAAAGCTGGCTCGAACAGTATCCGGAAAAAATCACGCTGTCACCGTGGATGTTCCTTGCCGGAATCATTTTCGTCCTGCTGATCGTCGCGGGCTGCGTCATCCTCCAGTCCTGGCGCATCGCAACCGAGAATCCCGTCAAAGCGATCAAAGCCGAATAAACCGAACGACACCAAAACCCGTCCACACGCCATACCTCCATACAGCTATGAAACTGATCCTGAGAAATTTTCTGACTACCATCAAACGCTTCAAAACGGCAAGCATCCTCAACGTCCTGGGGCTGTCAACGGCTTTCGCGGCTTTGCTCATTATCCTGATGCAGGTTCGCTATGAACAGAGTTTCGATAAGTTCCACTCGAAAGCGGAGCGTATTTACCGCCTGGAAGCGCAGGACGAAGAGGCGGGACGTACCTTATATGCCTGTATCCTGTCGCGCCCGCAAATCGAAGAGTTCGCCGCCTCTTCGCCGCACATCGCAGCCGGAGCGCTGACCGAAGACCAGGATGAGGTTTACCTGACCGTGGAACAGGGTGGCCACCGGACGGGTCTGCGCGAGCAGACGGTGCTCTGCACCCCGGAGCTGGCGCAAATTTTCGATTTTGACATGCTCGAAGGAGATACCGCCGCCCTGCGCACTCCGGATCAGGTCCTCATTCCCCAAAGCATGGCCTTCAGGATGTTCGGCCGCCGACCGGCCTATGGAGAGCAAATTACTTACGGATCGGAGCGCATGACCGTCGGGGGCGTCTACCGGGATTTCCCGCGCAATACCCAAATCCACAATGCCCTGTACCGCAACATGGGCAAGCGGTTCGCCAACCAGTGGGGCTCGTGGGCATTCAAAGGATACATCCTGCTCGACAGGGCCGCAAACAAGCAGCAGGTTGTGGACAACTACCTGAAGAACTATGTGGCACCCCATCCCGACCAACGGCAAAAAGACTACCGGTTAACGTTGCTCTCCGACGTTTATTACACGAACGACTCCGAGGACATGACCCCTCAAACGCATGGGGACAAAGCGCAGACACGCCTGCTGCTGATCGTGGCGTTCCTGGTAATCGCCATCGCCGCGATCAACTTCGTCAACTTCACCACGGCACTCGCTCCGATGCGCATCAAGAGCATCAACACGCAAAAGGTGCTGGGCTGTCCCACGGGAATCCTGCGTGCCGGACTTATTTCCGAAGCCGTCGGGCTGAGCCTGATCGCCTATCTGGTCGCACTGGTTATCGTCCACGTGCTGTCGTTGACCTCTTATGCGGGCCTGATCTCGGCGGACATGGCCCTCACGGCCAACCTGCCGCTGGCAGCTTATGTCGGCGCAGGCGCATTGCTGGTGGGTCTGATCGCCGGACTCTATCCGGCCTGGTACATTACTTCCTTTCCGCCGGCCCTGGTCCTGAAAGGTTCCTTCGGACTTTCGCCTAAAGGGAGACGATTGCGAACCGTTCTGATTTCCATCCAGTTCATCGTATCGATCGTCCTAATTATCTCGCTGCTGTTCGTCAAGATACAAACCCGCTACATGCAAACCACCCCGCTGGGATTCGACAAAGACAACATCGCCATCACGGAAATCAGCCCCGATATTTACCGCAGCCACCGCGAGGCACTGACCGACCGGCTCGAATCGTTCCCGGGCATTACCCATGTCAGTTACGCAAACAAAAAGTTGTGCAATTCGGACGATTATACCACTCAGGGGATTATGGATCAAGGTATCAATATCCATTTCGGCATCATGGCCGTCTCCCATAACTTCCTGACGACGATGAGCATCCCGATCATCGACGGCCGGAATTTCACCGAGGCCGACGCCCGCAAGCAGGATGCAGCCACCCTGATCTGCAATCAAAAAATGGTCCTGGAGAATCCCCAACTTATCCCCGGGAAGCGCCTTGCAGACGGATTTGTCGCGGATATCGTAGGAACCTCTGCCGACATGCATTTCACCTCGCTGAGGAAACCGGTCGATCCGTTTGCCCTGATGCTGGTCTCAACAAAAAGTTCCCAGGTATTGAATTTCTGTTATGTGAAAATCCAAGCCGGCACCGACCTTAAGGCTGCGGTCGGACACATCAACCAGTCGATCCACGCCATCGACCCGGCCTACCCGGTGAACGTGGAGTTCTTCGACAATGTGTTGAATGCGCTTTACCAGAGTGAAATCAAACTGAACCGGCAAATTACCCTGTTCAGCCTGCTGGCGATTCTCATTTCGATGATCGGCGTTTTCGGGCTCGTCATCTTCGACACGCAATACCGCCGCAAGGAGATCGGGATCCGCAAGGTATTCGGCGCGACAGTCGGAGAAATCCTCACGATGTTCAACAGTACCTATCTCCGCATTGTGGCCGTCTGTTTTGTGATCGCCGTACCGGTAGCGTGGTACGAAGTAAAACTCTGGCTGCAAAATTTCGCCTACCAAACCCCTATCCGCATCTGGGTCTTCGCCGTAGCGCTGCTGGCCGTACTGGCTGTCACTATCCTCACCGTCACGCTCCAAAGTTACCGTGCCGCCACTGAAAACCCGGCCAATTCGATCAAAACAGAATAACAAACCCTAAACGACCGTAACATGATTGCTTTGAAAAATTTTCTGCACACGCTGCACCGTTACAAAGCGGCCACACTGCTGAACATACTGGGATTGGCGGTGGCCTTCGCAGCTTTTTTCATACTGATGGCACAGGCGCGCCATGAACTCTTTTTCGACCGGAGTTATCCCGATGCGGCGTGCATTTACAGAATCGCATTGCCTCAGTTTTATGAGGACGGAAAGGGGTACACCTCCGTTATTGCCCGCCCGGACGGCGAAAAAATGATCGCAGCATCGCCGCACATCCGCCAGGCAGGATGCCAAAGTGCAAGAGGCATGATGGGAACGACGTTGTACGATCTCGAACAGGGGATTTCCTCGGCAATCGACAACCAGCCCGTTTACCAAGTGTCGAGCGGCGTGCTCGACCTGTTCGGATTCAGGTGCATCGAGGGGAGTTTCTCCCGTTTCACAGATCCCAACACGGTGATCCTCTCGCAAAAAACAGCGCACGCCCTTTACGGGACACAAAGCGCCGTAGGCCGAAGCGTTGTGTTGAACGGAGACAGCAAACAGCCCTGCGAGGTAATCGGCGTCTACCAAGATTTTCCCGACAACAGTTCAATGCTCAACGGTGCGATTACCGATCTGGGAGAAAATTACCGCAATAAAACGGGCAATTGGATGTTCATATACACGTTGAAACTGGATTCACCCGAACATGCAGAAGAGGTGCGGCAGGCAATGATCGCCGAATTGAAAACGCTCCGGCCGGAAGTCAAACCGGAGATTCTCGAAAAAATCAGGCTGATCCAACTGCATGAACTCTATTTCTCCCCCGAATTCCGGCCTATATTCCAGGGTAACCGTGCGATGGTTTATTCGCTGCTGACAATCGCTATTCTGATCGTCGTCATCGCCATGATCAACTTCATCAATTTCTCGGTGGCCTTGGTTCCGTTGCGCATCCGCAATATCAATACGCAGAAAGTATTGGGCCGCCCGATCTCGGCACTGCGGTGCGACACCGTGCTCGAAGCGACCGGGAGTGCCCTGATCAGTTTCCTGCTGGCGATTCCGCTCATCCAATGGTTCGCCGCTTCGTCTCTGTCGGGGATAATCAGTGCCAATCTCTTTCCGTTGCAGAATATTCCGCTGCTGGCGGCCACAGGAGCGCTTGCTCTCGTTTCAGGGCTAATCGCCGGACTCTATCCGGCCTGGTACAGCACCTCGTTCCCGCCGGCACTCGTACTCAAAGGATCGTTCGGACTTTCGCCCAAAGGACGGCGCATCCGAACCGGACTGATTGCATTTCAGTACTTCATTTCGATCGTGCTGATCATCACGGCAATTTCCATCCAGGCCCAAAACCGGTTCCTAAAAAGCTATGACGTGGGATTCACCCGGGACAACATCCTAATCGCTCCGATTTCCGCCGCCATTGCAGAACGATACCATGCCTTCGGAGACCGTCTGAAGAGCAATCCCGCCATCCGCGATGTAACCTTCTCGGATCGCTCTCCGGTCGGGAGCGACGGTTCCTCGTGGGGATCTTCCTACAAAGGGCGCCAGATCCAGTTCAATGCCATCAGCGTAGCTCCCAATTTCGTCGATTTCATGGATATGCACATCGTTGAAGGCCGTACTTTCACCGAAGCGGACGAGCGCAAACCCGCCTGTTCAATGATTTTCAACCAAACGGCCCAACGACAGGACAGCCTGATAACAGGGACGACCGTACAGGGTAAGGGAAGAATGCCGATCGTCGGTATCGTACAGGACTACAACTTCCAACCCCTGCACAAAGGAATCGAACCGATGGCACTGATCGTCGGCGGTACCGAATGGGTCAACAGCCCCAACTCGGACAGGATGCGTTACACGCTGATCAAAACGACGTTGGCCGATGCGGGACGGGCAAGCGCTTTCGTGAAAAGGACGATCCGGGAATTCGATCCGCTGGCACGGGCGGAAGTGAATTTTCTCGACGAGTTCATCGGCAACCAGTACAAAAAAGAGACGAACCTCTCGTACCAACTGATCCTGTTCAGCCTGCTGTCGATCCTGATCGCGCTGATCGGAGTGTTCGGACTGGTACTTTTCGAAACCCAGTACCGCCGCCGCGAGATCGCCGTCCGCAAGGTATTCGGCGCTACCATCCCCGAAGTACTGGCCATGTTCAACAAAAGCATGATCCGCATCGTCCTGGTCTGTTTCCTGATCGCGACCCCTATAGCCTGGTACGTCGTACACCGCTGGCTCGAAGGGTTCGCTTATAAGTTCCGGATGGGTTTCTGGATTTTCCTGCTGGCGCTGGCCATCGTACTGCTGATTACCGTCCTGACCGTCACGCTGCAAAGCTATAAAGCCGCCACCGAAAACCCAGCCGAATCGATCAAAACTGAATAACCATAAAACAATCCGGAAATATTTTTATCTTCCAATGTTATCGCTTATACCATGAAACTGATTGTCCGTAACTTTCTGATTCTGCTCAAGCGTTTTCGCCTGGCCAGCACGCTCAACATCGTGGGTTTAGCAGTTGCTTTCGCCGCATTCACCGTTATCCTGATGCAGGTGAACTACGAGCGGGGATTCGACAAATTCCATTCGAAAACCGACCGCATCTACCGGCTCGAAGGACTCAACACCGACCACGAACGGGCTTACTTCGCAAGCACGCATTCCCGCCCCGTGATCGACGAATTTATCCGTTCCTCGCCACACATCCGGACCGGCACACTGGTAGCCGATTGGGGGCAGAAATACATCACGGTAGAACGCAACGGAGCGAAAACAGGTTTCTTCGAATATTCACTGCCCTGCTTCCCCGAGATCGTGCAGATTTTCGACTTCAAAATGATCGAAGGGGATACTTCGGTACTGCGCAAACCCGCCTATGCACTCATATCCAGCAGTATGGCGGAACGGTTGTACGGTACGGAACCGGCCCTCGACAAACAATTCACCTACGCCGGAACGACCTTCACGGTTGGAGGTGTTTACCGGGACTTTCCCCGGAACAGCCAACTCAAAAACGGCTTCTATTTCAATTTCGGACCGAAACAAACGAATGATTGGGGCAACTGGAGTTACAAGGCCTATATCCTGCTGGACGATCCGGCCAACAAAGAGGCGGTCGTGGAGAACCACCGGCAAAATTATGTCCACAAACAGGACAATCCCGACCACTACGCTACCGACTACCGCCTGAACCTGCTCTCGGATGTTTTTTACTCGAACGATGTGGACGGCATGAGCCCGGAAACGAACGGTGACCGGAGCCAGACTCGGCTGTTGCTGATCGTGGCCTTCCTGGTAATCGCCATCGCAGCGATCAATTTCGTCAATTTCGCCACGGCACTGACCCCGATGCGGATCAAGAGCATCAATACGCAAAAAGTGCTGGGCAACCCCAACAGTCATCTGCGCTGGGGATTGATCCTCGAGGCGGTCGGGATCAGCCTGATCGCATACCTGATCGCCCTGATTATCGTTTACCTGCTCTCCGTCTCCGCGTTCGCTACGCTCATTACGGCCGACATGACCCTGCAGGCCAATGGACACCTGCTGTTGCTGACGGCCGGCGTCGCGCTGACGATCGGTTTCATTGCAGGCTCCTACCCGGCTTGGTACATCACTTCGTTCCCGCCCGCGTTGGTGCTGAAAGGCTCTTTCGGCCTCTCTCCCAAAGGACGAAAATTTCGCACCGTTCTGATTTCGGTCCAGTTCATCGTTTCGATCATCCTGATTATCTCGCTGCTATTCGTCAAATTACAGACCCGTTACATGAAAACCACACCGGCCGGATACGACCGCGACAACATAGCCGTCTTCGATCTGAGTCGGGAAATAGCCAAAACACAAACCGAAGTGCTGTCCAACCGGCTCAAAGAATATGCGGCTGTGGAGGATGTAACGTTCACTCACCAGCTATTGGGCGGCTCCGACGACTACATGAGCTGGGGTAGAAGGTATAAAGACGGAGACATCCACTTCAACGCATTCCCCGTTTCGCCCGATTTTCTGAAATTCATGCGTATCCATATCGCCGAAGGCCGGGACTTCAACAAATCCGACCTGCTCAAACCGGACTCGGAAGGCACGCTGGTCATCAACCGCACGATGCAGCAGGAATACGGCTTGGAACTCGGAGACATTATACTAAGGAACATGGAAGTGGTCGGGATCATCGACAACATCAACTATACTTCAATGCGCAAACCGATCGAAGCTCAGGTATTCGTGCTGCAACCCGACGTCTACCCATACAAAATGCCGCTCTCCGTCTGTTATGTCCGGCTCCGGCCCGGGACCGACCTGCCGGTAGCCATCGAACACATTAAAAAGACGGTCGCATCGTTCGATCCGGCTTACCCGACCGACGTGCGGTTCTTCGACAACGTACTCGACACGCTCTACCAGAACGAACTGCGTCTCGACCGTCAGATCACGCTGTTCAGCCTGCTGGCCATCATCATCTCGATCATCGGCGTTTTCGGGTTGGTCATTTTCGACACACAGTACCGACGGGGAGAGATCGGGGTGCGCAAAGTGTTCGGCGCGACGGTCGGCGAGATACTCACGATGTTTAACAAGACCTATGTACGCATCATTGCCGTCTGCTTCGTAATCGCCGCACCGATAGCCTATTATGAGGTATCACTCTGGCTCAGGAATTTCGCATCCCGTACCCCCGTCCACATCTGGGTGTTCGCAGCGGCCCTGCTGATCGTGCTGTCTATCACGCTACTGACCGTCACGCTGCAAAGTTACAAGGCCGCAACAGAAAACCCGGCAAAGGCCGTTAAAAGCGAATAACCCACCGGCGAACTTAGATTCCCCGGTCACACTGCGGACAATCGAGCGGGTTTACAGGGAATACACAGGCGGCATGCCTTGCGAGTATAAGACATACGATGAGGTCATGCACCAACAATACGCCGCCCAGCAACGGTAACATTTGCAAACAAACGATATTGAATCCATAACCATTTAAAACCAAACATCATGTTAAAGATCGAAAACCTGAGCAAAACTTTCCGTACGGAAGAGATCGAGACGATCGCGTTGAACAACGTTTCGATGGAAGTGAACGAGGGCGAATTCGTCGCCATCATGGGGCCGTCGGGCTGCGGCAAATCGACGCTGCTGAATATCCTCGGCTTGCTCGACAACCCCACCGCAGGCAAGTACTACCTGCTGGACAAAGAGGTCGGCGGGCTGAAGGAAAAAGAGCGCACATTGTTCCGGAAAGGGAACATCGGCTTCGTGTTCCAGAGCTTCAACCTGATCGACGAACTAAACGTCTACGAAAACGTCGAACTGCCGCTGATCTACCTGAAAGTGAAAGCGGCCAAACGCAAAGAGATGGTACACGAGATTCTGAGCCGCATGAACATCAGCCATCGTGCCGGACACTTCCCGCAGCAGCTTTCCGGCGGTCAGCAGCAGCGCGTAGCGATTGCCCGCGCCGTGGTGGCAGGTCCCAAGCTGATCCTCGCCGATGAGCCCACCGGTAACCTGGACTCGAAAAACGGTAAAGAGGTGATGGACCTGCTCACAGACCTGAACCGCAACAGCGGTGCGACGATCGTGATGGTGACCCACTCGCAGCACGACGCGTCGTTCGCACACCGCGTGGTCAATCTCTTCGACGGTGAGATCGTAACCGACATCAAGAACCGATTGTAACCCGCGAATCGTAATGTCGGCCGCAAGGCCGGCCACGGCAAGCCGTTCCCGCCCCGGAAAGTGATTTTTTCTTCACTTTTCGGGGCGGTTTGCTTGTTAAAACAAGTTGTTTCGGTTACATTTGTTTTCGCCAAAAAACTTTTAACCGAACCTTTAACGTCCAATTTGCATGAACCCGAAACCTAAACTGGTATCCCGTGCGGTCTTGGTGCCGTTTATCCTGGTCACCACCCTCTTTTTCGCCTGGGGCTTCGCCAACGACATCACCAACCCGATGGTGAAGGCCTTTTCCAAAATTTTCCGCATGAGCACCACAGACGGCGCACTCGTGCAATTGGCCTTTTACGGCGGTTATTTCGCAATGGCCTTCCCTGCGGCGCTGTTCATCCGCAAATTTTCATACAAATCGGGAATCCTGGTCGGCCTCGCCCTATACGCATGCGGCGCACTGATGTTTATTCCGGCCAGCAAGACGGGTCTTTATTTTCCATTCCTGATCGCCTATTTCATCCTCACCTGCGGACTCTCGTTCCTCGAAACCAGTTCGAATCCCTACATCCTCAGCATGGGCGACGAATCGACCGCTACCCGCAGGCTGAACCTCTCGCAGGCGTTCAACCCGATCGGATCGCTGTTGGGCATGTTCTGCGCGATGCAATTCATCCAGGCGCGGCTGAGCCCGCTCGACACGGCCGAACGCGCACAATTATCGGATGCAGAATTTGAAGCCATCAAGACAGCCGACCTGAACGTGCTGATCACACCTTACGTGATTGTAGGATTGGTTATTTTGGCTCTTTTCTTCCTGATATTTTTCACCAAAATGCCGAAAAACGGCGATAAAGACCACTCGATGAACCTCGGGCGCGTGCTCAAACGCATCTGGGCCATTCCACGCTACAGGGAAGGCGTGGTCGCACAGTTCTTTTACGTGGGCGCACAGATCATGTGCTGGACATTCATCATCCAGTACGGAACGCGGGTTTTCACCCAAACGGGCATGGAAGAACAAGCCGCAGAGGTGCTTTCGCAACGTTATAACATCGTGGCGATGGCCATCTTCTGCGTAAGCCGCTTCATCTGTACGTTCCTGATGAAATACTTTTCGCCGGGAGCCTTGTTGATGACATTCGCCATCGCAGGCACCATCCTGACCGCAGGCGTAATCGGATTTCAAAACATTAACGGGATGTACTGCCTGGTGGGCGTATCGGCATGTATGTCGCTGATGTTCCCGACAATCTACGGCATTGCGCTCGAAGGACTGGGCGACGACGCCAAATTCGGCGCCGCAGGCCTGATTATGGCCATCCTCGGCGGTTCGATCATGCCGCCGGCTCAGGCAGCGATCATCGACCAGGGGACGCTGTTCGGCCTCCCGGCCGTAAACGTATCGTTTATCCTGCCCCTGATCTGTTTCCTGGTTATCATCGTGTACGGCTACCGGAGCCATACGATCCACCACCGAGATAGAAGAACGGCAGCTAAGGCATAGCGCTCCGGTTCCTCCTTACTGCCGCCGCCTGCCATATGAAAAGTTTAATTATTTGCGCGCTGGGTTCGCTCTTTTTCGGCTGCCATCATCAACCGAAAGAAGCGTCCGTTCCCGCCGCAATCACGAATACACAAGCCGCCGATACCATGTGGAAAAAAGAATTTGAACAACTGCTGCCCAAACTGGGCCACCGCAATTGGATTTTGGTCGTGGACAAAGCTTTCCCGTTGCAAAGCGCGCCGGGCATCGTCACGATCAACACCGGCGAGCCGATGCGTCCCGTACTCGGCGAGCTCGTCCGAATGCTTGAAAAAGCTTCGCACGTCAAGCCGGTTTATTACACCGATCTCGAGTTAAATTCGCTTTCGGACGACCTTTGCCCGGGAGCGGAACAGGCCCGTACCGAGATTTTCCAGGCCCTGCAGGACGCCCAGGTCAACACGATCCTGCACGAAGAAGTTTTCTCGAAGATCGACACGGCATCGAAACTCTTTACCACCGTGGTACTGAAAACCGAATCGACCATTCCCTATTCGTCGGTATTCATCGAACTGGACTGCGGGTACTGGAGCGCTGCCGCAGAAAAAGCATTGCGGACAAAAATGAAATCGCGCCCGAAACGGTAAGCCGCGAATCCGGCGGAGTACAGTTTAAACCTTATTTCCGGACATTGCCAAGCAGTTCCGTCCGGCAGGAATGATACGCAGCCCCACGAATTTGGCTTTCAATATCTCCGAAATTGCTTTTTCCGACGGACTGATCAATGGCTGACACGCAGAATAAAGCGTGTCTGAATGCAAATTAAAGATCATGCAACTAATCATGCTATTAATCTCAGTATCGTAGTAGTAATAAATAATATCAAAATTATGAAAAACATACTGTTATTAACTTTTTTATTATACCCCGCTTTATGTTTGGCACAAAATGTCAAAGTTTCATCTTCCATTGACGATTTTACAGGAACTAGGGCTATTACTACCTCCTGGGTTCGAATTCATAACGGAGGGGCCACCGGATATTTGCAAACCCGAGCGGTGACAGTGCAAAAAGTGCTATGTCTATGGTGTATAC
>ERZ773109.1493-NODE-1493-length-13579-cov-3.687962_pt1 | contig 13579 bp, 10 predicted proteins | sample MGYA00580569_ERZ773109 | MGnify/ENA primary metagenome ERZ773109 (study PRJEB29015, sample SAMEA2737852) | human gut metagenome | biome: human gut; feature: human-associated habitat; material: faeces | place: China | collected 2012 ...
TTTAAGATTATATGCATTTTATGTAATGTTTAAGAAATAGACCTGTTTTGTTTGGGTAATACGGAAAGGTAAGCGCCACGTTGCGCAGTCCCGGGACTTTGAACCGGTGCCGGTCGTAAGGTTTTTGCGTTTGTTTGAAACGGCCGTTGTCCTCTTCGGTCATCTCCTCCCCGCGCGCCGCAAAATAGTCCTGCGCCAACCCCATATATTCGAACGACTGTCCTCCCAACAGCGGTCCGACATGACAGGTCGCGCAGCGGTTCTCTTTGAACAGTTCGTATCCGTGCTGCTCCTGTGCGGTAATCGCCGTCGAATCGCCCTTTAGATAGAGATCGAAACGGCCGTCCGGTGTGATGAGCGTCTTTTCGTACTCGCCGATCGCCTCGGTGATCGCTTCGCCGCTGTAGCCTTCGGGGTAAACCTTCAGGAATATCGCTGTAAACTTGGGATCGGCTTTGAGCTTCCCGATGATCTGGTTCCAGGAGGTGCTGGCCATTTCGACCGGATTGAGCGGAGGACCGCCGGCCTGATCGGCCAGAGTGTGCGCCCGGCCGTCCCAAAACTGCTCGAAGTTCAACGCCGCATTGAAAACGGTCGGTGCGTTCACCCCTCCGAGCGAACCGTTCACGCCTTCTGAGTAACGCTTGTTATCGACACCTCCCGTATGCAAGTCGTGGCACGAAGCGCAGGAAACCGTATTGTCGGACGACAGGCGCGGATCGTTGTAAAGCATCTCGCCGAGCGCCACCTTGCGTGCGTCGGTCGGCAACGAATCGGGCAGCGGTTGCACGGGTTCACCCGCAAAACGCGGAGCGGTGGCCGGGTTGCTGTAATTGGCAACGCGATGGTCATGAATCCACTGCAGCAACTTGACCTTTTTCGCATCGGTAATCGATGAACCCCAGTGCACGAGGTAATATTTGGCAACCGGCATACTGCCGTCGCTGATCGCCTTTTCCATCTTAGCCAGGGAAACCTCATCGACAGGCCGTCCTTCGGCAAGCGCCGCAAATGCTGCGCTCAAATCCACCTGCCGATGCCCTTTTTCAACATCGCCGCGCACGACATTGCCCGCCACCGGCCACGAGGCATAGAACGGCAGGTCGGGATTTTCACTGTGGCAGCTGAGACATCCTCCATCGTCGAGGATCTGCTGTACCTGCATCTCTGCAGTCTGGTCGGGCGACGGCAGACGGTTCGCCAGTTTGTAGGCCACCGTCCCTACGGCTCCGGCCGCTACTACGACAATCGCAATCTTTACACTGGTTTTCATAATTCGTTGGGGCTATAAGTTAGTATGTTCGATCATTTTTCCTCTTTTCACTCATCCTCCCTTTCAGGACTCCCGTGCGTCTTCACAACCGGTTGCTCCATTGCCTTTTCCACAGGACATCATCTCCAAATGACGCTTACGTCGTTCCACAGAGGGCTCCGCGAAACATGTTCCCTACCGCTGAGAAGCCGTATAGACCGCGACCGAAAGGGCGGCATAATCGCCGATCTGTTCGCCGAGTCCCGCCGGTACCACCCGGCACACCTCGCGGGCATACGAAAGCGACTGCCGACGGATCACCGACTCGGCCGCAGGCCAAAGCAAGTCATGTGCCCGGGCGAAAATGCTGCCGATCACGATCGTTTCGGGATTCAGCACGTCGATCAGGATCGAAAGCCCCTCGCCGAGCAGTTCACCGCTGGTACGGTATACCTCCAACGCCTCAGGGTCGCCCTGGCGCGCCGCTTCGGCCACACTGCGGGCCGTAATGCCATCGAGCGAAGCCGGATCGGGACAATAGCCCACGCCGCCGCCCATCTGCAATGCTTCCATCGCCCGGTTTCGCGCAAGTTGGGCAATACCGCCCCCGCTGCAAAAGCCCTCGAACGACCCGGCTTTACCGTAGCCTACCGGTCCGAACGGACGCATCGCCATATGACCGACTTCTCCCGCCATGTCGTTCGTGCCGCTGTATAACCGCCCGTCGAGGATCAACCCCGCACCCATACCGGTCCCGAACGTCAGGAACACCAGGTTTTGGGCCCCGCGCCCCGCACCGAACTGCCATTCGGCCAGCGCACAGGCATTCGCATCGTTCTGGATGCCGGTTTTCACACCGAAACGCTCTTCGAACAGGCGCACGATCGGAACATCGTCCCACCCCGGCAGGTTCGGCGGAGACATGATGACCCCGCGCTTACTGTCAAGCGGACCGCCGCAACTGATCCCGAAAGCAGCCACCTGCGACAACGCCGCTTTCCTCCCGGATAAAATCTCCTCCACAGTCGAAAAAAACTCGTCCAAGACCTCGGGATAGGGACGTTTCCCAGTCGGAAACGCCTTTTTATCCAAAATCGTTATCTCGCCGTTCCCGGCTCGATGGCCCAGCACTACCGCGCATTTGGTCCCGCCGATGTCGATTCCCGCTACATATTCCATTGCTCCTGTATGATTGAATTTCTGAAATTTATGATGAATTTTAACCCCATATCCACAGCGTCCGGCACCTACACTCCTCAGCAGACGCAACCAATCCAGAAATTTCATGTCCAATACCGAACGAAATCCTAATAATCAGAAATTTCCGGCAAAAAGAACCACACAAACCGTCGCCGCGATACCAACGCAACGCTATGCAAGCCCCAGTTCCAGTTCGATATAATGAACCAGCGAGTGAATCACCTTCTCGTGAACCTCCTGGGTCCGGTCTGAAAATTCAGTCTTCGGCGCACGGATTTCTACGTCGCATTCCGACGCTATTTGTCCGCCGCCTTTGCCGGTCAGAGCGACTACCTTCATGCCGATCGAACGGGCCGAAGCCGCCGCTTCGAGCACGTTGCGCGAATTGCCGCTCGTGGTAATCCCGAGCAACAGGTCTCCCGGACGGCCGACCGCCTCGACTCCCTTCGAAAAAATATAATCGTAACCGTAATCGTTCGCCACGCAGGTAATATGTGTCGGATCGCACAAAGCCACAGCCGCCAGCGCACGCCGGTTACCGCGGAAACGCCCGGTCAGCTCCTCGGCGAAATGCATGGCATCGCACATCGAACCGCCGTTCCCGCACGTGATGATCTTTCCGCCGCCGCGCAACGTCTCCACCATCAGTCGGCCGGCCTGTTCCATGGCTTCCCATGCCGTCCGGTCGTTCGTAAATTGCTCCAACACCCGCGCCGCTTCGGCAAAGCCGCCGCGGATCGTATCCATCGTACTCATAACTCATTGGTCTTTTCAAGCCGGTCCGCATACCGAAAAAGGATGCGCCACCGACTCCTATGCTTTCTGTTTCCTCAATATCGAGACAGCCACACCCAGAATATAGATCAGGCAGGCGAACGGCACCAACAGGCTGACCAGCTGATCGGAATGGTCGGCGATCACACCCATTACCGGGGGCACCAGCGCCCCGCCTGCAACACCGGTAATCATCAGCGCCGAAATTTCATTGGCTTTGGCCGGATCGTGCTGCATCGCCAGCGAAAAGGCGATCGCGAATACGCTCGCCGCCGAGAGTCCTATCACGAACAATGCGGTATAAATAATCCAGGGGACCCCAGTCAGCAGCAGCAAGGCATAACCTGCCACGGCAAAACACATCGTCATAGCGAAGAATCGCCGGGGAGCCACTTTGGCCAGGATGATCGTCCCTACGAAAGTCCCGATTGTCCGGGCGGCAAAATAGAGGCTGCCGGCGAACGGGCCGCCCTCGTCGAGCGGAATCGCACAGCGTTCGGTCAGGTATTTCGGGATCGTGGTGAGCAACCCGACCTCATAGCCGACGATCAGCACGATCACCGAGAAGTAAACCAAAATCCGCCGGTCGCGGAGCATCGCAAAAATACGCCCCGCCGAACTGTTTTGCCCGACACTCTCACGCTGCTCCGGGATCGGGATCAGCAGCAGCCACACGAACGACAGGACCGTCACCGCAGCATAAACAGGAAAGACCAGCCTCCAGTTACCGAAGCTCACAGACGCAACGCCGACGATAATCGGCCCGAGAAATGAGCTGATCGCTTTGATGAACTGTCCGAGCGTAAGACTGCTGGCTACGCGGTCGGCCGGGACAACATTCATCAGCAACGGATTGAGCGCGACCTGCAGAATCGTATTGCCGACCCCCAACAGTGCGAATGCGGTCAATACCAGCGGAAAGCTGTAATCAAGCAACGGCAGCAGCATGGCGACGGTCGTAACGGCAGCACTCAGCAACACCGTGTTCTTACGCCCGAAGCGGCCCATAAGGATGCCCGTCGGCAACGAGATAACCGCAAACCAGAAAAAGACCAGCAGCGGAATCAGGTTGGCCCACGTATCGTTCAGTGCAAAGTCCTGTTTGACGTAGTTGGTCGATATGTTGACGATATCGACGAAACCCATCACGAAAAAGCTGAAAAGCACGGGCGTCAGCTTGGCAAGGTTCAGTTTTTTGCTCATAAAAATCAGGTTAGCGAAACCGCGGCGGCCGGCTGTCAGCTTTACGGCAATTCAAAGTTATGGATTTTTCCGCAGGGATCGGCACACACCTATGAAAAAATAGGGGGAAATCCCCTCCGCGACGCAATCCCGCACAGGCAAAAGAAATTGCGCTGAACGGGCCCGACTCCCGTAAATAAGTTGTTGATAACTTCCTTTTCCGAAGCGGGCCCATCCCGGGAGATTGTTCTACTTTTATCCCAGCGTTAGGTTCCCCGCTCCGTCCTCACGCGGAGCCCGGATTAAAAGGGAATCCTGTGAGAATCAGGAACTATCCCCGTAGCTGTAAGTTCCTTTCATGGACGGTACCTCTTGAGCCACTGCCGCTTATCGCGGTGGGAAGGCGTACCTTCCGGAACAAGTCAGAAGACCTGCCGGCGCTTCCATTCGTAGCTTTCGGGCGAAAGGCGACAGAATAGAGACCGTACCCTTCATTCTCTTCTTCTGTTCATCGCTTTATGTCGGCAGCTCCACTGGGTAAAACGGCCAAAAAACCATAACAATATACCGCGATGAATACAGAAATCTACATTACCAAGCGCGACGGGAAACGCGAAGCGTTCTCGATCGACAAAATCAAAAGCGCCGTTGCCAAAGCTTTTCTTTCAGTAGGCAGTTTCGCCACGCAGGAGACGATGACCGGCGTCCTCTCGCGGCTCAACATCTCGAACGGCATGACCGTCGAGGAGATCCAGAACCAGGTCGAAGTGGCCCTGATGGCGGAACAGTATTTCAGCGTGGCCAAATCATTCATGATCTACCGCCAAAAACGTTTCGAAGACCGGGAAGTACGCGACAAGCTCCGTTTCCTGATCGACTACTGCAACGCGACGAACCCGGCTACCGGCAGCAAATACGACGCGAATGCGAACGTAGAGAACAAGAACATCGCCACGCTGATCGGCGAACTCCCCAAGTCGAACTTCATCCGCCTGAACCGCAAGCTGCTGACCGACAAAATCAAGCAAATGTACGGCAAAGAGGTGTCGGACAAGTACCTCGACCTGCTGAACCGTCATTTCATCTACAAAAACGACGAGACGAGCCTCGCAAACTACTGTGCGAGCATCACGATGTACCCGTGGCTGCTGAGCGGCACGCTGTCGATCGGCGGCAACTCGACACGCCCGACCAACCTCAAATCGTTCTGCGGCGGCTTCATCAACATGGTTTTCATGGTTTCTAGCATGCTCAGCGGTGCCTGCGCGACTCCGGAATTTTTAATGTACCTGAACTACTTCATCGGGAAGGAGTACGGAAACGACTATTTCCTGCGGGCCGACAAGGTGGTCGACCTCTCGAAGAAACAGCGTACACTCGACAAGGTGATCACCGACTGTTTCGAACAGATCGTCTACTCGATCAACCAACCCACCGGCGCACGCAATTTTCAGGCGGTCTTCTGGAACATCGCCTATTACGACAAATACTATTTCGAAAGCCTGTTCGGAAATTTCGTTTTCCCGGACGGGGACAAACCCGACTGGGATTCGCTCGACTGGCTCCAGCAGCGCTTCATGCGGTGGTTCAACGCCGAGCGTACCAAAGCCGTGCTCACCTTCCCGGTCGAGACGATGGCGTTGCTGTCGAAAGACGGCGACGTGCTGGACAAAGAATACGGAGACATCACCGCCAGGATGTATGCGGAAGGACATTCGTTCTTCACCTACATGAGCGACAACGCCGACTCGCTGAGCAGCTGCTGCCGCCTGCGAAACGAGATTCAGGACAACGGTTTCAGCTATACGCTCGGCGCCGGCGGCGTTTCGACCGGATCGAAAAGCGTGCTGACGATCAACCTCAACCGCTGTATCCAACATGCGGCCAACGCCGGCCTGCCGCACCTCTCGTTCCTCGAAGGGGTGGTGGACCTGGTACACAAGGTGCAAATGGCCTATAACGAAAACCTCAAGGATCTTTACAACAAAGGGATGCTGCCGCTGTTCAACGCAGGTTACATCAACATGGACCGCCAATACCTGACCATCGGCGTGAACGGACTGGTAGAGGCCGCCGAATCGCTCGGCATCGAGATCAACGACAACCCGCGCTATACGGCTTTCGTACAGGAGGTACTCGGGCTGATCGAACGGTATAACAAGAAATACCGAAGCAAGGAGGTGATGTTCAACTGCGAAATGATCCCGGCCGAAAACGTCGGCGTGAAACATGCGAAATGGGACCGCGAGGACGGCTACGTCGTACCGCGCGACTGCTACAACAGCTATTTTTACCGCGTCGAAGATGCGTCGTTGAATGTAATCGACAAATTCCGGCTGCACGGCCGCAAATACATCGAACACCTGACCGGCGGCTCGGCGTTGCACATGAACCTCGAAGAACACCTGAGCCAGGAGCAGTATCGCCAGTTGTTGCGCGTAGCCGCGCAGGAGGGCTGCAACTATTTCACCTTCAACATTCCCAATACGGTCTGCAACGACTGCGGCCATATCGACAAACGTTACCTCAAGGCATGCCCCGAATGCCAGAGCAAGAATGTCGATTACCTGACGCGGGTGATCGGCTACATGAAGCGGGTCAGCAATTTCTCGCAAAGCCGTCAGGTGGAGGCAGCCAAACGTTACTACGGCCATGCTTAAATACGCCGGTTACGACATCGTCTTTCAGGAGATTCCCGACGAGGTAACCCTCGCGATTTCGCTGACGAACTGTCCGAACCGCTGTCCGGGATGCCACAGCCCGCAGCTGAGGGACGACATCGGCGAACCGCTCACCGAGGAGGTATTGGAAGCGCTGCTCGAGAAATACCGCGGTGCGGTCACCTGCGTCTGCCTGATGGGAGGCGACGGAGACCCGGCCGGTGTAAAGCGCATCGCCAGGTTCCTGCATACGCAGCGGACAACGCCGGTCAAGGTCGGTTGGTATTCGGGCCGGAGCGAACTCCCCGAAGGCTTCTCCACCGAGGGCATCGAATACCTCAAGCTCGGTCCGTACGTCGAAAAGCTCGGAGGCCTGCGCGCACCGACGACAAACCAACGGCTTTACAAAGTGGATTACGGCGGAGCCCTGCGGGACATCACCCACCGCTTCCGAAGACAATGATCCCTCGCCGTTTTATAACCCGGCAGCAAAAAACCGTAACATCTGACTTTACACACGATTACACTGCGAGATTCTCCCGGGCCCGTAAAGTCCCGGGAGATTTTTACATATTATTTCCTTATATTCGCAAACGATGCTCCCCGGTCATTTTTCGATATTCATTCATCCGAACTCAAACCTCTTTGACAGACCATGACAAAAAGATTCCTGCCATTGCTTGCATTTTTGGCTCTTGCGGGTTGCTCCGGGCCTAACAACAAAGCCGAAATCAAACTGGCTACCCCGTCGCCCCAACAGATCGATTTCATGAACAACGAAATCGGCGCATTTTTTCATTTTACGACCAACACCTTCACCGGAGCCGAGCACGGCGACGGTACGGCTACACCGGCCGATTTCAACCCGACGAAACTGGATGTCGACCAGTGGATGGAAGCGGCCAAAAGCCTCGGTGCGAAATATGCCGTACTGACGGCACGCCACGAAGACGGTTTCTGCCTGTGGCCCACAAAGACCACTGAATACTGCGTACGCAACTCTCCATGGAAAAACGGCCGGGGCGACGTCGTCAAAGAGTTCGTCGAGGCGTGCCGCCGCCACGGGATCAAACCCGGACTCTATTTCTCCCCGAACTACAACGGACACGAAATATTCCAACCCAAAGACCGGCCGGTCGAGTGGGGGAAAGTGTGGGACAGTATCACGAATCTGCGCTGGCAGGATTCGGCATTCGTCCAAAAATACCGCCAGCTGGAAGTGGACCAGATCACCGAACTGCTGACCGACTACGGTCCCATCTACCAGATATGGATGGATCACTGGAGTGAAAAGAAAAACTGTCCGGCCGTTACCGCCGCGATCCGGAAATTACAGCCCGAATGCATCCTGACCGGCCCCGATGTCCGCTCACCGGGCAATGAAAAGGGCACGGTCGTTTATCCTTCCTGGAATCCTGTCTATACGATGGACAGCACGAACAACTCACGGGCTGCGGAACGGGTCGACGAACCCGAAGGCCCCAACGAATACGGTTTGCTGGAGACCTACAAGATCGTCGGTCACCCGAACGGCCAGTTCTGGCGTAGCCTGGAGGCTCCGACGGCCGACATGTTCAACCACGGCGGCTGGTTCTGGCACGGGCCGCAGCTCCCGATGCCGATGGACGACCGGATCGAAAATTACTACCGCTCGGTCGGCCTCGGCGCCAACCTGATCATCAACCTGCCCCCCGACAGGCAGGGACTGATTCCCGCCGAAACGGTAGCCGATGCGAAAGCATGGGGCGATACGATCCGCAAACTGTTCTACGGGCCTTTCATCGCCGAAACCGAAACCGCACAACCGGGCAGTGAAGTGGAACTCACCTGGGAAAAGCCGTGCCGGATCGACCATGTAATGCTGATGGAAAACATTGCCAACGGACAAAAAGTTGCCAAGTACACGCTCGAAGCGTTCGTGGACGGCAAATGGCAGGCCGTTGTCCCGGCCAACCGGTTCAAATACTGCCCCGAGGGCTATAACGCCTCGCCCGGTTTCGAGACGATCGGACATAAAAAGATCGACCGGATCGTACCCGTCGTGACCGACAAACTGCGTTTCCGCTGTACGAAAGCCGCGGCAGAACCGGTCGAAATTGCCAAATTCGCCGTATGGAACGTAGGGGAAGCAAATCCCACCCAAACGGCAAACCGTTAAGAGGCAAAATGAACGCACACACGTACCCGTTTTTCGACACAACCGCTTCGACTCGGCGATAACCGGTCGACAACCATTCGGTTCCATGCCAAAAGCAGCTCCCCTAAAAGGCTGCTTTTGCTTTTATTTCAGCAACCGATCCGGAGTCAGACACCCGAAGCGGAAAAACAGTACTTTTGCACAGGGATATGTACAAAAATGGGATTTCTCCGTACACCCGGAAAATTTAAAAAAATTCAGGGGATCAGAGGAATCCCAATTAAAGAATTTAAACAGATCGTCTATGCAGTCGAAAGGGATGTATACCGGCCATCTGGCCATGCTCGGGGCCAACCTGCTCTGGGGTGTCATGTCGCCCATGTCGAAAGCCGTATTGCAAAGCGGTCTGGTCGGCCCGCTGTCGCTCACCACCTTGCGGATGGTCGGCGCCGCGGCAGCGTTCTGGATCCTGTCGCTGTTTACCCGCCGCGAACATGTCACCCCGCATGACCTGGCCATGCTCTTCTTCGCATCGTTGTTCGGGGTCACATTGAACCAGGGTTTCTTTATCACCGGCGTGTCGCTGACCTCGCCGATCGACGCATCGGTGGTCACGACAACCACGCCGATCATTACGATGATCCTCGCCGCGCTCTACCTCAAAGAGCCGATCACCTCGAAAAAGGTGATGGGCATCTTCATGGGGGCCGTCGGCGCGCTGATCCTGATTCTCAGCGCCGATGCCGCCCAAGCTGGGGAGAACAGCAGCGGGATGACGGGTAATATCCTCTGCCTGATGGCCGAACTCTGTTTCGCGACCTATTGCGTCGTCTTCAAAGACCTGATCGGGCGCTATTCGCCCGTGACACTGATGAAATGGATGTTTACCTATGCGGCGATCTGCTGTATTCCCTTCTCGTACAACGGCCTCGCATCGATAAATTTCACGGCTCTCCCGACAGCCGTTTACGCCGATCTGGCCTTTATCGTTTTCGGCGCGACCTTCCTCTCGTACCTGCTGGTACCCATCGGACAACACCGGCTTCGCCCGACGCTCGTCACGATGTATTGCTATTTGCAACCCATCGTCGCATCGATGCTCGCCGTACTGTGGGGAATGGACCGGTTCACGCCGACCAAGGGAGCGGCGATCCTGCTGGTTTTTGTGGGGGTCTACCTGGTCAACCGCAGTAAATCGCGGGCACAGATGGAAGCCGAAGCGCTCGAAGCCGCACGCCGTACCGCTCCGGATGCGCCTGCTGCGCCCGACGTTCCGGACAGTTCCGGCCGCTCCTGAAAAACGCCCGCCTCGAAAACGCCTGACAAACAATGGCAGTAACCGGATAATCTATCCGTGTCCGCCCGGAACCGGATTACGGCAATTGCCCCGTACAGCGGAAATATTTCTGCATGACCAACAACGAGATCAGCCGTTCCCGCTTTTTATCGCGGAACTGTGAAATGTATTCGTGGGCATGGCGGGCGATCGCCTCCGCTTCTTCCGGATGATCGATATAGTATTGCAGCCGCTGCGGCAGGTCCGAATAGTCGCTTTTAATCTCGATGTAGTGGTAATTGGGGATCAGCGTCCCTTCCATAAACCAGGTTTCATAGGTCGGACGGGGCATTACCGCCACCGAATTGGTCGACATCACCCATTTGAGACTCGTCGACACGTCGATTCCTTCCAGCGTAAGGATGAACTTATAAACGAGATGCTCGAACAGCGTAATCTTTCCCTTGCTCCACTTTTTGGGAAATTCGGGCAACGCCGAGATAATACCCACATCGCACATCGGATGGTCGAAATACTGTTCGACGAAACGGATCCGGTGCGGTTTATAATTGATGTCCAACCGGAAAATAGCCTTATCCATTTTGTCCCGGAACGGGATCCGGTCGGTAATGAAATTGAAATGCCGCACTTTTTCCATGTTCAGGATCACCGAATTGGTATTTTCTCCATGAATCGGACGGCTTTTGACGATCGAGGGCACTGCGGGGACCTGCGTCACATCCCCGAACACATAATTCCAGTACAGGGAATCGCTGAACCACCTTGTAAACTCATAACTATCGAAGAAATAAACCGATCCCGCATCCCCGAACTTGTGGTCCGCGAGCCTGTGGGACGAAACCGGATCGATCGGAACGATGCCCTGCATCTTGTTGTAATAATCGACCCGGCGCAGGATATACTCCTTGTCAGGTCGCTTTTCCAACTCCGCCAAAACCTTCTGCAGCCGGTTGCGGAGCAATACTTTGGGAGTGATGTACCGTACGAGATTCTTACCGTAATAGGCCAACCGGTTGTTCGTGCCCTTGTGCAAACGCGACAAAATCATTCTTTTATACAAATTAACGGATTGTGTCCCAAAGATACGAAAAAGCTCGTTTCTTCCGTTTGTTCAACAACTTCCCAGGGTAAAAAAGAATCCCCGCATGAAGCATGTAAACCAACAAAGGGCGCGAGCTCACTGATTTTTCTCTCTGTTCGTTCGAAAGGAAAACCAATATTGCACCATCCCACTAATATTTAAAATCATGGTTTTGAGCCGGCAATTCGCAGCGATTCTCTTCGTTCTTCCTTTTGTTGGGGAAGCTATCTACGCCCAGTCATATACCCTGAAAGGGAGTGTCGTGGATGAACTCCGCCGACCCGTTACGGCCGTCTCGTGTGTGTTGCGGAGTTCTACGGACAGTCTGTTTGTTAAAAGTACATTGAGTGACGAAAACGGGGATTTTATCTTTGACGATATCGGGAACGGAGCATATACGCTCTACTTGAACCACATGAGTTATAAGCTCCAAACCATATCGGTTGAAATTAACAATCAGGATCAAATATTCGAGCAGCCGTATACGCTGCAACAGCAGGAGAACCTGATCGATGAAGTGGTCGTTACGGCTGAACGCCCGACAGTAAAACTGGTCGATCAAAAACTCGTTTATGACGTAACCGTTTTGAAAGACAATAAAATTATCTCCAATACTTTTGATTTGCTCCGCCATATACCCAATCTGGTCGGCGGCGGGGATGATTTGAAACTGGTCGGATCGTCCAATTATGCGATCTTAATCGATGGTAAGCCATCCTCCCTGACGAAGGAACAAATGATCCAAACCCTCAAAACAATGTCCGCTTCCAGAGTCGCCGATGTCGAAATCATGTACAGCGCACCGCCCCAGTACAATGTCCAGGGGGCGGCAATCAATATCGTATTGAAGAACGACGCACAATCTCCCGAAACTCCGCCACTGCAGGGAGAAGTGGCGACAGAATATACTCAGGGGCATTATCCGGGTTACGGGATACGGGCCAATCTTTTTTATAACCAATCCTCTTACAAAGTAGATTTAACGGTCGGAGCAAAAACATTAAAAGAATGGAACTGCAACAAAATGGACGCCATACACCAATTGCAAGGGAATCGGTATGATATTTCGCTGGATGATGAACGGATTTATAAGTTTTCCGACCTGGACTTAAGATTAAATGTTCTCCGGACATTGGGCAGGAGAAGTACGTTGTCTTTGACTTATACGGGCAATCTGAATCGGAGAACCGGATACCAGGCTTCAAACTCCGTTTTCATTGAAAATTCGGATTTATACGAACATGTACAATCACGGGTAGATAAAGAAATCGATACCGATTTTCACAATATACGGTTCGATTACTCCTCTTCCAAACACCTTTCCCTCGGTGTTGAATATACGCTGTTTCACGACCCCACAAAAGAGCTTTATAAAGAATTTGACACGGAATATCAGAGCATAGTAACTGAGTACCGGACCAAAACGAAACAGAATATCAATAAGATATTGGTTTACCTGAATCACGAGCTGAGTTTGGGAAAGGATTGGAAACTGAATTATGGAATAAAGGCGAGTTACTCCGCGAATCGCAACAACTACGATTATTTCAAAGTCGTTTCAGCAACTTCCCCGGACTCGATCAGCCACATTAAACAACAAGAGGACAACTATTCAGCTTATATCGGTTTTTCTAAAAAGATAAATGACAAGCTATCGGCCCAAGCTTCTCTTTCCGGAGGATTTTACCGGGGAACCATTGATATCAAAGCGCACAAAGTCCCATTCTTCGATACTTTATTATCGAGGCAACGATTGATTTTGGGTGTAATCGGGGAAACTCTCCATAGATGGGATGAAGACTCCTGCGGCAAACTTCATGGCTGGGCAGAAATAATCTGCTAGCGTCGCTAAAAAGGATGATTACAAGGATGTGAGCCACTTACATGATGTATGGGCGAGATTTTTCGAAAGGGATCACAAATTAAACAGAATGACTATATCCTCAAATCCGCAACTAAGCTCTTCAGCGTCCTTCTTGCGTCTAAACGTCCTCTC
>ERZ773109.1494-NODE-1494-length-13576-cov-3.142741_pt1 | contig 13576 bp, 9 predicted proteins | sample MGYA00580569_ERZ773109 | MGnify/ENA primary metagenome ERZ773109 (study PRJEB29015, sample SAMEA2737852) | human gut metagenome | biome: human gut; feature: human-associated habitat; material: faeces | place: China | collected 2012 ...
AAAAGAAATAATTTTTTTTGGTAAAGTTTTAATTAAACGTACGTTGAGTTAGTATTTTATTATTACAAGAATTTATATTTTTATATAACATTTTTTTAAATCATTCTACCTTATTTGCTTAATTAGGTAATAACATTGACTAATTAGCAAACCACCTCTCTTGACAAAAAAAAATTCACATTATAATATTAGGATAATTGTTTTTAAAGGAGTTTCTATATTATATGATTAGAATATTGTTTGAAAGATTTTTACCACTTACCTTATATTTTACGACTCTCGTTTCAATAATGATTATTGGAACATTTATCCCTCATTCATCAGATTTATTCTACTTATGGTATTTTGGTTTCTATTGGATTTTTTATCATGCTATAATCTATGTCACAAGTTTTTTTATTGGACTCATTACACAAAAAAGAAATAAACGCACTAAACCATATTATTTTTTATTGTCTTCTCTAATATTTTTTATCATAAATACCTTTGCTTTATTTCTTCCTTTGTTAAGCATTATTAAAAGTTCATACCATAATTATAACTTTGAAACCATTATATACTTTGCCTTTATTTCTTTTATTTCAACACTCATATTTTTATTAGGTCAATTAATTAGCAAAAAATTTTTTCATAATAAATTATGATTACACTTACAATTAGACAACCCTTAAATTTTCTCTCCTGCAATTTGACTAAATATTGGTTTTAAATCCAAAATGTGACTGTTGCAGAACACAACAGCCACACTCCTATTATTTAATTTAAATCATACTATATACATAATTTGCAAATGAAGAACAACATGCTTGAATTACTTCATCAGAAGGATTATCTGCTTTCAATAAAAGCAATCCTACTTTTTCGTCCACACCTGTCATCTTATCATATACTGCAGCTTTTAATCCTCCTAGAGTTTTTGAGCATCCAATCTCATCAAAAATCTGTTCAAATCTCTTTGCGTATTCTGCTGTATAATACCATGATAATGCTTTTGAAAATCTATGATAATCCGTTTCATCTGTATAACTTCTAATTTTTTTCTGTATAGCATACGCATCAAAATCACAGCAAAAATCTGAATAATTACACGTTAATGTATTTTTTCCGATGGTCATATTTGCTATAGTTTGTAAATCTTTATCCTTATATATCTCAAAACCATCCTTATTTTTATTTTCGTAATTAATAGTTGTATCACTCATACCAGTTGCAAGGTCACCTCCCCAGCCAGCCCAAAATGAAGGAGGTAATCCTGTTCCTAAATAAGCTTCTATCGTTGCTGCCATATGACTTAGATCTATGAGCCCTATATTCCCATCTGATAAAAGCAATCTCTTTTCTTTAGATGTTTCCTTTCTTATGTAAGGTTTTAGTCTACTATATAACTCAGCATTATTTTTCTTCACATAATTGGAAAATGCTTCGTCAACTGCATGACCTGTAGTAAAGAACCATTGCCATCCTTCATATTCTTCACCCCTTAAAAAGTTAGTTATTCCATTAACAACCACATTTGGTGTGACAATACTTGGATTTGTTGTTGAACCCACATTCTTTTCATAATAAGTTACATACATACTTTCCAAATTTTTAATATCATCAATTAATGTATTGATTGATGGTTCCTTTACTGTTGGAATTTCTGGTCTTTCATAACTGCTATGTTCCACTTTGCTTACTAATGGAAAACGTCCTGAATACATTGTTTTATCTAAATCAAAATCCCATCCAGATTCTGATACTTTTATTTCATAGTATTGATCTAAATTCCATTTTTGAGGAATTTTAAATCCCATATTTCCACTAAATCCATATGACATATCACTTACAAAACTTGTTTCTGCAAATCCTTTATTGCAAACTTGTGTGCACACATTACGTGTTCCATATACCCCAATTTTATATTCTGGATCAAAATTTTCTGACAATGATTTAAAATATGGTAATATCTTTCCTGTAATATCTCCATCTAATGGATCTGTATCAACAGCAAAATATATTATACTATCTTTTGGAATGCCGTATTTTCTTGCTGCTTTTGTTGATTTTTCTGCATCTATTTTTCCTCTCGCAGATGTAAAATATTCAAGATTTGCACCTGATTCTTGAAAAATAGGAAACAGTTTCATACCATTAGAAATAATTCGCTCTACTTCTCCTTCTCTTAATTCTTTAAAACTACCTCCTGTTAAATATCGTCCTATTACTTCATAACCATTTGCCTTTAGTATATTTAAACGATCTTGTGTCATTTCAAATCTTGTATCACAACCATTACTTGATCTGTCAGTATTGCCTCTACTCACCAATAATGCCATCCAAGTATTAGTATCTGCTTTTTTTGTTCTAGTTAGTAACATGTCTTTTTGAAATTCATCTATTTTATTTTCTAAAGCTGTATCCCAAGTTGTAGACAGCAAGACATCATATCCGTTACAACATAATGCTGCCCTAAATAAATAGATTGCCTCTTCATTCGTTTTTGATGGCAACATTGGTAATCTATTCTTTGTACCTTCTCCAAAATATCCCGTTGCCTCACTTACAGAAAATTTTTCGATTGCCTGTAGCACCTTAATCATAGCTTGATTCATTTCTCTTCCATAAACTCCATCACATGGAGCAAGTCCTATATAATCAATATACTTATTATTAAAATGCTGCTGTATTTGTCTTATCTTTTCGTTTCCTCCTCTTAAGGTTAAAGTGACGTACTGATTCATGGATAACAATGCTTTCATTACCGCAAGTGTAACTGTAGAATCTGTATTAGTTAAACCTGCGTCTTCTTTCATTTTCTTAACAGCTCCTCCTGTACCACTATAAAAGTGTTTTGTTATTCCTGTTGCTCCTGTTGAATAGCCTTTACACCATAATGCCCCTTGAATAATTGCATATATGTTATTTTCTGTAGTATCGCTACTATTTTGCTGTTTTATTCCATTCGGAAATTTAGAATTAAATTTTGAAATTGTAGTTGGTCCAAAGCTATCTGCTGTTGCAGTAATTCCTAATTCAATTTGCAAAGCTCTTGTTAATGCATAAATTGTGGTCCAACCAGTAATTCCATTTTCTGGTATAACTTCGTACCCTGAATTTCCTCCATACATTGCATTCAAATAAACTTGCGTTCTTTTTACCATTTCATCCATAATATTATTCTCCTTAATTTTTTTCATAAGCGCTTATACCATATAAAAAGGTAATATACATATTTTTGTAAACTTCTTATTCAAAATTATTTTCTTATACTGCACTTTTTTCCTTTTTACGTTAAGAATATACACACTTGGCTATTAGAACAATTCTCCAGTCATCCCCTTTTCCATTATCACAAGTTGACAACATCAGCATCTGTTCTCCATACTTGGGTTTATTCCCCTGTCTCCACAAACTATGCTCTTCCACCTTGTCAACGAACTCGTCATACTCTTTCTTATCCCTTGCCATTACAAATTTCCAGTATTCAAACTTATGTATGTTAACACTCATCACTGCAAACACTTCATACTCTCTCTTTTTATCAGTTGTAAAATATATCTTCCTGTGCTTATTAAAAAACTTCTTATCCTTATACTGCTCCAATGCTCCAAACATTTTTCCACCGTTTATGTTATGACCGTAAATAATCAGATTGTCCGATTTGTTCACATCACAGTATGCACTTAAATATGGTGTTCCATAAAAACTGTAATTTCTGTTAAAATCATGATTCAAATAAAAATTCGGATTATCTTTTGTCTGCATCACAGGATAACTTATGGTGGTTCCCGGTATTTCCACATAACCTATGCAGTCTTTGTTTTTCTTTACAAGACCATTTACATCAGACTTCTTTTCTGTCACACTCTCCTGTATGTTCTTAAATTCATTCTCATACTTTCTCTCTGCTCTTTTTTCCTTAAAAAAAGGGACAGCTGCAATCACAGCCATCCCCACTAAAAGAAGTATCACAGATATTTTAATTATCCTCTTCATCGTCCTTCTCCTTTTTGAAATTGTATTTTGACTTGTCCTTTGCTCTTACGCATGCAAAACATCCGAGTGCAAGTAATAATGAAATAAGTGAAACTGCCATTCCTGCAGTCCTTCCATTAATACCTGTCTGTGGTGTGTCAGGTACAACTGGGATTCTTTCATCTGTAATTATAAGTTTCTGAACCTTTCCAGTGTCCTTAATTCTTATTTTCTTATCCTTTGCAACCTTGTAATGCTCTGGTGCATCCACTTCCTTAAATGTGTAGGTTTCTCCTGCCTTAAAGATGCCTTCGATAAATTCTGCTTTCTTTCCGGTTGTAAACTCATACACCTTTTTGCCCTTGCTGTCATATACCTTGTACTTTGCACCACCAAGCTGTTTCTTTGTGTCTGATGCAATCTTATTGAATTCAACCTTAATTGTGTCATCAACCATTTTTGCTTTCTGTACTTTTCCATCATCAGCCACCGTGAATTCAATACTTGTTGCTGTTGCGTATCCGTCTCTTGGCTTTGTTTCTGTTAAAACATAAGTCTTACCAACGGCATACTTTCCTTCAATCATATGGCTCTGTCTTGATGAAACCCATTCATCCATTACCTTTCCTGTGTCCTTTTCAGTTACCTGCATATGACATCCCGGAAGTTCCTTTCCATTGGTAATGTCTGTCTTTGAAAATTCAATCTTTGTTGTGTCATCATACATTGTCACCTGATTGTCAACGTTCTCAGTGAAGCTGTCACCATTCTTAATAAGTACCCTTGTCTTTGCATTTTCATCATCACTTTCCACAAGTTTAAAGGTAATGTCATTTGCAGTTACAAAACCATCTGCCGGCTTTGTTTCTGTTAATGTGTATTCCCTGTCATGAAGTAAGCCGTATATCTTAACCGCATAACCGTCACCTTTTTCTACACGAACGTTATCATATCCCATCTCATCAATCTTTTCATTTATCTTAACTGATGAAATGTCACCTGTAATCCAGCTTACGATTTCGTTACCATTTTCATCACTGATTTTCAAATGACAGTCCTTAATCTCAACTGATGATGCAATCATCCTTTTGCTGATTACTGTTTCAGTCTGGTCTTCCTTAACCACTGCCTTTGCTGATACAACTGCAGTTTCCTGATCCTTGTATTCAAGATGTACCTGATGTTTTTCCCTGTTAATGTAATAACTCTTGCTAACACTTTCTTCAAGGAAATAGTAATCTCCTGAATTTAAGTTTCCTTCCATCTTTCCATATCCTTCATCCATTACGGGCACATCAAATGGGATTTTCGCCTTTCCTTCCTTATCTGTTGTTACTGTTGCAATCTTTTCACCTGCAGCAACAATCACGTTTCCATTCTTGTTGTAAATATTGTCCTTTGAATAAAATCCAAATTTAGCATTTCCAATAGGTTCATTTGTTTTTGAATCCTGCTTTTCAAGTGTAATGTCTGTCTTTACCATGTCATTGTATATGTCAATCTTTCCATCCTTTGAGTTTTCAGAAATGTCAAACACATACTCATCATCCTTGTTATTCCACTTAAAACTTAAGTCCCAGGATGACTGTTCTGGAAGAACATAACCATACTTTGTCTTTACTTCCTTTAAAGTGTATTCTCCAAGTGGAACATTAAGTGTCATTGTTCCGTCATCGTTTAACACAAAATTACAGATACCATTGCAATCATTTGTAAACTCTGCCTTTTCACCTGTTGTAATTTTTGCAACAACTGAATCCTTCTTAAACAATACTGTTCCCTGCTTATCCTGTGACATGATGTCTTCTCTTGCAGTAAGTTCAAATACAACACCGTTTAGCAATGTGTCCTTGTAGTCAAATGGATTTACAGCAATGTCATTTGACTTATTGTTATCATTTCCGGTTATTTCACCCTCACTACCATTTTTATTTTCTAAGCCTGCATTTGCTTTGCCATCCGTATTTTCATCTGCGGAATCACCTTCATCGTCCTTCTTGCATAATTCAGGACCAGTCTTGCTTATTGTAAATTTTCCGTAAGTCACATCATTATAGTACTCACACTCTGCATACAGATATTCCTTACCAAGCTTGTCCACCATGGTCTTGTATGAGTTACTGCTAATCTCAACCATTACCGGCTGTCTATTCACCCTGTATCCTTCAGGTCCTTCGATTTCATAAACCCTGTATGTGCCGGCTTTCAATTTTTCATAGGTAATGATTTCTCCTGTTTCATCTGTTACAAATCTGTCCACAACCTCAATTGCATTTCCATTGCTGTATGTCTGTGTAACAAGAGTTTCACTGCCATCCTCATTTACCTTATAAATCTGATATGTTGTTCCTGCCTTTAAAACTGTCTGGTGTGTCTTTGAATCCTTCTTTACAATCTTTAAATATGCATTGAATTCAGGATTGTTTAAAAGATACTTGTATGTCTTTCCATTTTCCTTAACATTCACATAGAAGTCAGGACATTTTTCAGTGTTTGCTGCTCCAACTGTCTGATGAACCACATATGTTCCGTATGGCATTTTCTTTGACTTGGCATAACCAGTTAAGTCTGTTGTAAGAATGTCTCTTTCAGTAGCCTTTGCCTTTTCATATGAACCTGCACTTGAAAGATAAATCTGAAACTGTGCACTGTTTTCAAGTGAAACAATTCCCGGTTTTCCGTTGCCCATTCCCTTGATAATTGCCACGTCACCTTTTACAACGTCCTCATCAGCCTGTGTCTCTGCCGAATTATACTCATTTGTAAACTGCTGACCGTCTTTTGTGATTGTGTATACCTTTTCATTTTTAAGGTAGCCTTCAGGCGATGTAATTTCCTTTAAGTACATGTTTACACCACATCTGTAATAGTCTGTTTCAAATGTACCCTTGGCATTGGTCTTGTATGACTTTACAAGTTTTGTGCATGCTGCATCTGAATATACGCCATACACTGCACCTTCCAATGTTGCATCTCCCTGTGCTGTACTGCCTGTTTCTGAATCCTTTTTCCACACAGTCATTTTTACTTTCTTGTATTTGTCCTTAAGAACAGGCTTGTATGCAAGCTTGTAATTACTGTATGACTCTTCTGCAGTCTCGGGCCACTTTCCGTCACTGTTCTTCTTCCATGAATCAGCCTTTGTGAGTGTTACTGTAACATTGTTTGCTGACTGGTTTGTAATCTTGTTTGAACCAGACTCAACAACAAATGATGTAAGAATGTTGTTGTTACCTGATGAGATTTCCTCTATTACATAATTGTTTGAGATATCATCCATCTGGTCATTGATGTCACTCTTTATTAACTTTTCTGCTCCTGCTTTCGACAAATCTGATGCATATGAATATCCTTTGTCATCTAAAGTATCTTTTACCTCTTTCTTCTCATCATTTGTCATTTCCTTTAGTTCAGTATCCCTTACATAGTAATACTTCTTTGAATTTAACTGATACGTAAATCTAAAGATAATCTTACCATTTGAATCTGTCTTAACATCCTGTGTAAATGTTGTGGCATCATCATCTACGTCTTCTTTTACAGAATCTCCCCAACCATTGTACTGATAAGAATATAATTCTTTAATATTCTTTGCTGTAAATCTAAATGTAACCTGTGGCAATGCCTTGCCATCTTCATCCTGCTTCTGTAAAGTTATTCTCTGACGATAATAGTCACTGGATTTTAACGGATAAAAATTATATTCTGTTTCTGTTGAATTTATCTGTAATAACCTCTGAACCTGATTCTTTTTTGTACTTCCTGAATATTCCCAAATATCCACCTCACATGCTACCGTCTTTCCAGGATTAAAGATATCTGAATATATGGTATCATTCGAATAATAACCGGTGTTTTTCTTTACCTGACTTATTATGTCCTTTAACCCACTTTCGCTTGTAATTCCTTCTTCAACAGCCCATATAAGACACTGTGCATATACCCAAGCCTTATTACTTTTATTCTTGCTTATGGCATACCAATATCCAATTTTAGCTTCCAAAGCATCTTTCTTATTTGAACTGTCACTGCTAATTGTCTTTGTCTTTGAAATATAGGTATATCCGGTATGACATGCCAATCCCAAATCCATACAAAAAACCGGCTTTTCATTTACAAGTGTCTGTAGCCATATGCCACTTTCACTTTTTGAACCCACGTTGACTGTTCCAAACTTTCCTAAGGAATCCAAAGATGCTGTTCCTGATGCTGCTTTTACATTACTTGTCGGCAATGTGGCTGTAAGTAACATTACCATTGCCAATAAACCTGCTATAATTCTCTTTAATTTCATTTTCACATTTCCTCCTAAAAATTTCATCTGCACGCAATTTCGACTATCGTCTCGGTGTCCATTGACCACCCTATAGAAATTCGTGCAAGCACGATTTCTGCATGGTGGTTTATTGCGTAAAAAAAGAACGCCTTAACTTAATAAGACGTTCTAACTATTTTATTTACTTGTTTCATTGAGTATTTTGTCTACATTAATGTCTGAAAACAAGGCTACCCAATATGTGCCGTTACCTGATTCATAACATGCTATTGCTCCACTTTTATGACTGGTACTTTTTAAATTATTGTAATGTCCCGGACTGTTCTTCCACTGTTTCATAGCATCTTTATAATTAGTTGCACCCATTGCAATATTCTCACCTGAAACATATGGCTCTCCATATTCCATGCCATTATCACCTTTGTACCAATAATATTCTTCATCTATACCATAATTCTTATGTAGAAAATCAAACGCTGTGTCTGACCATCCGTTATGTGAAAAGTTCTTGCTTATTTGCTTTGCCCTTATAAGGCAAATCTTATATAACGCATCCGACCATTCAATTTTATCTGCTCCCGCTTTGGTTCTGTAACCATTCTGCACTATGAAAGCATTTTCCGCTGCTACTCTGTCATGAAATCCTTTTTTTATTTTTCCATTGGATTTCTTAACATATGTAAGACTCTTTGTTTTCACTGTTATGGTCTTTGAAAACTTTCCCTGATTATTTACTCCATTATCTGTAGATTTATAAGCACTTACCTTTAGCTTAACTTTTTCATTAGATAACAGATTTGTCAGTGTGTATTTATTATTCTTTGTTGTCTTAACACATCTCCATTGTTTCGCTGCCGGATAATAAACATATACTTTATAACCTGAAACATTTTTCATTTTCTTCCATGTTATCTTATAACCTGCTTTGTACTTAACTGATGTTTTTCTTAAACTTGCATCCATTATTGTCTTGTACTTTTTTGTAATGGAAGACACCTTAACGTTTGTTACTTTTCCCACTGACTTGGCATTTACGGTTTTGGTGGTAAAACAAAACCCTAATGCAACAACCAGCATTGTCATAATCAAATATTTACTTTTTTTCTTAAGCATTGTTCCAACCCTTCTGTCGAATTGTATTTTAACCATTTATAACAAATATCCATCATTCTTGGTATTGTGGTAATTCCACCAAGAATTGATAAATACATTTTATCATAGTAATCTTCGATTTCAAATTCTAATGTGGTTGAATTTCGACACTTTCAACCATACTCTGTATTTTAAACATTGGGACCCGGTGTCCCACTTTCTAATTTGCAAGTTCCGGCATGTCATGTTGCACTCTTGCCTTATAGTAACTGTCAATTGTTGTTGGTGCGTTATAAAGTGCTGCCAACAGGTATTTCTTAATGTTTTTTATGTTTGTTGTGTTATGATTCATACACTCTAATACATACTCAATATGACTGATATCCAATTTTGAGAATCTGGACTTTACAGCCTCTTTTGGAAACTTTGTACTTGAAATAATAATATAATCATTTTCACTGATAATGGTTTCAACAATAAGATTAACTATTCCATCTATCATTGACTTTTCAAGATAATGTCTGCTAATCAAAACATCATAGTCTATGTTATCCTTTACCATTTTTGTATATTTTTCAAAAAGTGATTCTTCTTCTCTTCCCATCCCATCAACTGCATTTTTCACTATGGGATTAGATAAGATATTATTACTCTCTTTAGTATTATTTATATTAATATTATTACTATTAGTCTTACTAATAAGCGGACCCCTTTTGGTTACTTCTTGAAGTTCACTTTTTGCACCTCTTAAAGTTTCCTTCTGTACACCTTTAGAAGTTTCCATATCTACACTTCTTGAAGTGTAAGTTCTTACACCTCTGGAAGTTTCCCCCTGTATACCTCTTGAAGTTTCCATATTTTCATTCAAATTGTCATCTTCTGCTACATCATCAAAATCTGTGTCATCAGGCTCCGAATGGTCCTGAAACACAACAAAATTCTTTACATATAAGAGGCTTGGAAGTCCCAAACCTCTTCTTTTCTTTTCAACCAATCCAAAATTCTCAAGCTCATTTAAATACCTTACAGCTGTCTTTTTACTAAAGTTAAAGTCCTCCATTATTTCTGCAATCTGGTATATTATGTATACTCTGTTCTCTGAATCAAACCATCTGTTCTTCATTGACAGGTTCATTCGGTCAAGCAAAACTCCATAAAGAAGTTTTGCATTGACTGACAAATCTGCAAACATTGGGTCTACAATCATTGCTTTGGGAATTCTTATGAAATTAAACTGCTCTGCCTGAGCTCCATAATAATAATCAAATGTCATAACAATCACTCTTCCATTTCTCCAATAACTGGTAAATTATGTTCTCCATTTCTGCCTTTGTATAATTTTCAGGAAAATACTGCTTAAGTTTCTTTCGGGATATTGTAACCTTTGCACTCTCCTTGTTTTTCTCTTCCGGTCTTTCAATGATGTCTGTTGATTTTTCCTTATTTTTAATTGCCTTAACTTGCTCTAAACTAACCTTATATCCAAGATTGAAATAATCTAAAATGTCCTGCTGTTCATTCTCTGACAATTCTGCTATTTCCACTGCAAGTTTTATGGCAATCTTTTTTTCATCTACCATTTCAAGTAACTCCGGTAACAGATTAGTAAGTTTTATGTATCGTGATACCTGTCTCCCTGACAAGCCATTTGCCTCTCCTACAACTTCCCTGCTTTCTGCTCCTTTTATTCCTTTATCGCTTCAAGCTTCATTTGAAATGCATAGGCTTTTTCACTTGGAAGTATTTCTTCCCTTTGAATGTTTGAATCAACCATTACTATTGTTGCATCGTCATCACTCAATTCTCTTATAATAACCGGCACCTTTTCAAGTCCTGCAAGCCTTGCTGCATGTGTTCTTCTGTGCCCTGATATTATCTCGTATTCTTCGTCATTTGTTTTCCTTACCAATATAGGAAGAAGTACGCCTCTTTCCCTTATTGACTCTGTTAATTCTTCCATCTTTTCATCATCCGAAACCTTAAATGGATGATTACTAAAATCATGTAATTTATCTACATCTATTTCTTTTAATCCATCTGTTGTTTCCACTTTCAACAATTCATCGTAACTTGTTAATTTTATTTTTTCTCTTACTTTACTCATGTACAAGCACCTCCTCTGTTAATTCTTCATAACTTCTTGCCACTTTTCCTTTTGGGTCATGAATATATATACTCTTTCCCTCAGCACTTGTTTCTGCAGCTCTTACTGACATCGGTATTCTGCTATCAAATATTCCAATTGTTTCTCCATAGGTGCTCTCTAATGCCTCTAATATGTCCTTTGTATAGTTAGAACGCATATCAACCATTGTCATAACCATACCTTCTATTTTTAGTTCCGGATTTATTTGTCTTCTTACTCTGCTTATTGTCTTTATTAACTGTTGTAATCCTTTTACCGGTAAATACGATGCTTGAACAGGAATTAACACTGAATTGGCACATACAAGCGCATTAATGGTTATCATTCCAAGGCTTTGCATACAGTCAATGAGAATATAGTCATAGTTTTCTTTTATATTAGAAATAAATCTTTTCATTACTAATTCTCTGCTCATTACATTAACCATAGAAACCTCTAATCCTGCAAGCTCTATGTTTGCCGGGATAAAATCAATATTTTCTTCCATAATCAATTTCTTCCTCATTTACAACGTCCATTAACACATTTGCTAATGAATACTCAATCTTGTCCGGTTCATCAATTCCTAGACTTACTGTCATGCTACCCTGTGGGTCTGCATCTATTAACAGAACCCTTTTCCCCTTTCTTGCTAATCCAATACCTAAATTAACTGTTGTAGTAGTTTTTCCTACTCCCCCCTTCTGATTGGCTATTGCAATTGCCTTACACATTTCTTTCTCCTTATACATTTTTTAGAATGAAAACTCATATCAACTCTGATTATTGTGTTACATTTTCGTCTTACTAAAGAAACAGGAAGACTTCGCATCTAATTTGGTTGAACCAAAATTTTCCCAAATCAAACCAAAATAAACCAAAATTCTACGATAAGACGTGATAATTTATGATATTTTATGAATTTAAGATATTTTTAATTTTCAGGATTCAGAAAGCAAAAAAAATCCCTCAAACATACTAAAAATAGTACATTTAAGGGATTTTCTTCTCTATAATGTGGGTTTTCACCCGTTATAAAATAGAATTTTTTTTATAAAATCAAGTTATGATAACTTATGATTTACTGCATCTGTTTTGCTACTTCTGCAGCGAAGTCTTCTTCTTTCTTTTCAATACCTTCGCCTGTTTCAAATCTTACAAAACTCTTAAGTGCAACTGTAGCACCAACTTCTTTTGAAACTTCAGCTAAGTATGCTTTTACTGTCTGCTTTCCGTCTGCAGCCATAACGTATGTCTGATCAAGAAGACATACTTCTTTTAACTGCTTTGAAATACGACCTTCAACTAAGCCGTTGAAAATCTTGTTAGCCATAATTGCTTCCTTCTTGCTCATTGCAATTGCAGCTAATGCAGCGATTGCTTCTTTTGAAAGGAAGTTGAATAAATACTTGTCATTCTGCTTTTCTTCTAATATAGCCTTGTCTTCAGCATTTAATGCATCTGAAGCAAATGCTTCAGCGAAGATATCCTTCTGGATTGGCTTTGGAAGTGATGATACATCATTTAAAGCACTGTCAATTGTGATTTCTCTCATCTTAGCAAGTTCTTCATCTGAGATGTCTTCTCTGCTAACGTACTGAGGGCTCATAGCTGCAATCTGCATAGCTACTGTCTTAATTGCTGCTACAACTGTATCGTTTGCTGGAGCATCAGCGTCAACTAATACACCAATCTTTCCACCAGCGTGGATGTATGAAGCAAGAACTCCGTCTGATTCAATCTTCTTGAATCTTCTGATATTCATGTTTTCACCGATTACTGCGATCTGTGAAACTAATTCGTCTTTAACTGTCTTTGTTGTATCAAGTGCCCATGGTTCAGCCATGAATGCGTCCATGTCTGCTGCATCAGAATCAAGAATCTGATTTGCAACGTTTGATACGAATGTCTGGAATTTTTCGTTCTTAGCAACGAAGTCTGTTTCTGAGTTAACTTCAACGATTGCTGCCTTGCCGTCTTTTACTGCTGTAAATACAACGCCTTCTGCTGCAATTCTTCCTGATTTCTTAACTGCTGTAGCTTCGCCTTTTTTTCTTAAGATTTCGATAGCTGCTTCCTGATCTCCATCTGTTTCTACTAAAGCTTTCTTACAAGCCATAACACCA
>ERZ773109.1501-NODE-1501-length-13535-cov-4.771068_pt1 | contig 13535 bp, 10 predicted proteins | sample MGYA00580569_ERZ773109 | MGnify/ENA primary metagenome ERZ773109 (study PRJEB29015, sample SAMEA2737852) | human gut metagenome | biome: human gut; feature: human-associated habitat; material: faeces | place: China | collected 2012 ...
ATAACCCCCTGCACCGTCCTTGCCGCTTTGTATGGTGCGGAGCAGAAGAAATCGGACTCGAGGGCAGTCGGCATTATGCGCGTTCCCTCAGTCCTGATTCACTCCGTCAAATTGTGCTGAATATCAACATTGATTTGGCGGGCCAGCTGATTGGTGTGAATCACGCCGTCGTTTCCGCCGAGGAATCGCTTTGCCATATTCTGCAGTTTCTCGCGGCACATTCCGGAATCGGGCTTACGGTCAGACAGGGAATTTTCCCCAGCGATGCCAGCAGCTTTGCTGATGTTGGGATTCCCGCTGTAACCCTGTACCGCACCGGAGCGGGCGGCCACTCCCGCAAAGATACTGCCTGCCTGCTCCATCCTCTGGCTTTGCAAAAAACGTACGACCTGACTTTGGAACTGACCCGATATCTTGGCGACAGCATGGTTTTCCCAGTTTCCCGCGCCATTCCCGAAAATGTTCGTCAACCCCTAAATGATTACTTTGCCCGTACAGCAGGTTCTTGATCGTGTCACAACCACTTGAACGCCTATTCGCTCAAGCGGCGGATGCCTGTGCCTGTTTTAAAGATGTGTGCGGTTTTATTAACAGCGGACAGGAGAGAAGCAATTGTAATGAAAAAAAGCAAAAAAGCTACATTTTTTATGATTTGTTTTGTCATGGTGGCATTGGCTTTTATCGACGGCATTTTAGGTGTTTTCCTTCCTCAGATCAAGCCGGAGCTCGGTATCAACGACACGCAGGCCTCTGCCATTTTTGTGGTCAATTTGCTTGGGTTTTGCGTTTTCACTTCAATCGGCGGGCACCTTTGTGATAAAATCGGCAGCCGTAAGAGCTTCTTTCTCCTGCTTGGCATCCTTCTGCTTTTTTGTCTTGCCATGCTCTGCGCCCATACCTATGCCCGGCTGATTCTATTGAGTTTTATTCTATATTGCGCACTTGCCGCCCTTACTGTAACTGTGAATTCGTTTATCCCTTCCCTGTTCACCACTTCCCAGGCTTTTTTCATGAGCTTTTTTCATTTGGTCAACTATAGCGGTATTGCATTGAGCAAAACCACAGCAGGCTTGCTGATCCGGCACAACGTCAATTGGCGCTTTATTTATCTCATCATCGCCGCTATTCTCATTATCTGTCTGGGACTCTGGCATTTCAGCTTTTTCCCAGCGCCAGTCGTTCCAGACACGGAGAAAAAGCCGGAGAGGACACTTCCGCTGAAGCACATCTTCAGCACTGCTTTTTTCCTTTATGTAGCGGCTGTCGGCGGATACCTTTCCAGCGTTACCGCCATGCACAATTGGTTTGTCAATTACGCGGTCATCTCATTTCATATGAATATTGCCAAGGCCTCCTCTGTCTTTTCTCTGTTTTTTATTTTTTCTGCACTGGGAAGCGTGTTCCTCGCCCGGTTCATCAAACGAGTTGGAGAATTCAAGATTGTTTTTCTTCTGTCGTTCGCAGCCTTTTTCTTGTTTTTGCTTGGCCTTCTCTGGCGGCAAACCGGCCTATACCTCATTGCTCTTTGCGGTTTCTTTCTTTCTGTAACATACCCTACCACACTTGTTAATATTCATACTTCTTTTCATCTCAGGCCCTGTTTTATGCTGGGATTGATCGTAACCGCTGGCAGCGCAATCAACCTCATTTTCACATTTGTTCTGGGCATCGCCAACGATGTTTTCGGCGCCCACGCCAGCTTTTATCTGGTGCCGCTGGGGCTGCTCGTTTTTTCTGTTTCCAGCTTTTTCATTTATCTGCGGCAGAATACTTCCCTATCCGAAAATTGATTCGGTAAATCCGATTTTTCATTCAGCACAAAGGAGCTTCTCTATGTGTACCACATTGTTTAAAAACGCGCGGCTTATTCTCCCAACCGGCATTTTCCCCGGTGAACTGCTTGTGCGGGGTGACAAAATAGAAACCGTTTCCATCAACCATGCTCTGCCTCACTTTGAAGCACAGCATACTGTTGATGTCAACGGCAAATACCTTTCTCCCGGCTTCATCGAAACCCACACGCACGGCGCGGGCGGGTTTGATTTTATGGACGGTGACCTCGACTCTATCTATGGGGCATGCCGGTCTCATCTTTGTCACGGAACCACAAGCATCGTTCCAACCACCATCACCAGCACCAAAGCTTCCCTGCTGGAGTTTATCCAGCTGTTCAATCAGGTAGACCTTACCCGTCCCGACATGCCCAATATTCTGGGACTGCATCTGGAAGGCCCTTATTTCGCATACGAACAGCGCGGCGCGCAGGACCCACAATACCTGCGAGATCCCGATGAGCGAGAGTACAAAGAGGTCCTCTCCAAAACCGATCGCATTCGGCGCTGGTCTTTTGCTGTAGAACTGGATGGAGCCGAACGTTTTTTGTGCACACTGCAAGACCACGGAATCGTCAGCTCTCTCGCGCATTCCAATGCCACCACCGAACAGGTATTCCGTGCTTATGAAAACGGGATGCGTGCACTCACTCATTTCTACTCGGGCATGTCCGGTGTCCGGCGCATTGATGCGTTTCGGGTCGGCGGCGCCATAGAGGCAGGATATCTGCTGGATGATCTGTTTGTTGAAGTGATCGCTGACGGCTGCCATCTGCCCAAAGAGCTTTTGCAGCTGATTTACAAAGTGAAAGGCGCAGATCGGATTTGTCTGGTGACCGATTCCATGCGCGGTGCCGGCATGCCTGACGGCCACTATGTCTTGGGCAATAAAAACACCGGCCTCGATACCATTGTGGAAGACGGTGTGGCTAAATTGCCGGACCGCTGCTCCTTCGCCGGCAGTGTGGCGACCAGTGACCGACTGGTGCGTACATTCCGTAATTTGACTTCGGCACCTTTGTACGAAGTAGTAAGAATGGCAAGCTTGACGCCGGCCAAACTTCTAGGCATCAGCCACCAAACCGGCTCTATCGCCAATGGAAAAAAGGCCGATTTAATCATATTTGATGAACACATTAGTGTCTCGTTCGTCATGGTCAATGGGCGTCCACTTATTGCTTAATACTACAAGACATCGTTGACGCGGCTTTCCGAAGGGATGGCGTCCAGTAAATCGATGCTGGGCCGCATCGATTCTTTTTTCGCTTCAATGCTTGCCTGAGTATTGCATTATCCGGAACTTCTCCTCATATTGTTTTTAATATACAAGCATCTACGCTTGCTATATTCAGCATATATGTTAGACCGAAATAAAACAATCAGCAGAATTCATCCTTACAGCTATGTAAAAAGCGCATTTGCTTTTGCGAATTTATTACACACAGTGTGACGAATTTGCGTCGAAAACCAAAATGTTTTTTGACATCAAGTTCATGTGACAAAAAAGATATCAGTCGGTTTTGTCGCATAAAATCAAAGGAAAACGGGCTTTTAGGAATTATTCCTAAAAGCCCGTTTTCCTTTGGTGCGGATGAAGGGACTTGAACCCACATGAAGTTGCCTTCACTAGAACCTGAATCTAGCGCGTCTGCCAGTTCCGCCACATCCGCATATATGTGAACACGAGTCACCTCGTGATCACTCCTTTTCTGCTTCCTTTTTTCCTTTTTACTCGAAGGGGAAACCTGTAACTCCGAGAGCGGGGCTTTTTTCTATCTCCTTGTAATGTTCCCTGAGGTTTCATTACCTGAATCTAGCGCGTCTGCCAGTTCCGCCACATCCGCATATATGTGAACACGAGTCACCCCGTGATCACGCTTTTTCTGCTGTTCGTTTCCGAATCAGCATGTTAAATTTTATCATGAAACATTCTTCTTGTCAACATGCTTTTGAAAAAAATTTACCGTATTTTTGCGTGTTGCTGAAATGGCACGCACTGCCGTGAAACCGCTTCGCTCCGCGGCAGCGCGCTTTCGGGCTTTCCGCCTGTAAAACGCACTATACCCTGGCGGCTGTCGGGTTGTACACGCCTACAGTTTCACGCTTTTCACCCATAACATCCCGCTCCGAAAACGTCATCCATTTTACACCGCGGCGATTCTGATACGCGAACGCCAGATGCAGCCTGCCGTCCGAAGCCTGCATCAGATACGGGTACTCATACTGGCGGTTGTTGGTACTGTTTTCTGACCCTACAAAACCCTCTCCCAGCTCCATATGGCGAATCATCGGCCATGTAAGGCCGCCGTCCTCGCTGAGGGCCACCGCAACCGGGCAGCGAAGGCCGGGCCAGGCTGCCACACCTGGCTGCGGCGCAGGCGTATGGGTGGGGTTATAGGCAACGGCAATGCGTCCACTTTGCAGCTTGACGGCGCTGATGCTGGAGTTGTTATTGGGCAGGACCGTGGGCACCGGTTCGCTCCACGTATTGCCGTCGTCCAGCGATTCACTGCGATAAATGAAATCTGCCGCACGGCTCCGCATGAACGCCGCGAGACGTCCCGGCGCAAGCTCCACCACATTGGCATGTACACGGCCGTTGCTGCCCGGCATCTCTACAGTGCGCCAGGTACAGCCTTGATCGTCGGAGATCTGAAACGCCGTCGGGTCTCCGGCCAGACCGGATGCGCTGTCGCTGCACAGCCAGTTTGCGAATATCCAGCGTCCACTTGCAAGCACCTGGATGGGCTGGCGGCAGAAGCTTCCCTCCCGGGCAAACAGCACATCCGGTTCGCCCCAAATGCGGCCGCCGTCCGTACTTTTCTGCCGGCGGATGACAGACGTGAACTGCATATTATCCTTGCCGGGCACACGGTCCAGCTGGGCTGTATAAACCGCCCATACAGCGCCGTCCGGCGCGAGAAACAGCGAGGGATTCTGCTCACTGCGTTTTTCATCATGGGACACCTGTACTGGAGCTTCCCATCGTGCGGCTCCTTTGGGCAGGCGGGCGCAAACGATGCTCACATCGCCGCTGCCTTCAAAGCTGCCGGCAAACCAGGCGCACAGCAAACTGCCGTCCGGAGTTTCCAGCAAGGCGGGCGCATGCGCCGTAGCCCAGGGCCCGGGGGGCAGCATGGCCTCCACCGTTCCCATTGCAGAATTCTGATAAACGGTGCCGTCCGGTGTCAGGCCGGGCAAACATGGATATTTCATGGTTTTCTTCCCCTCACTCTTTGATGTTGCGGTTACGGGCCATCGTGACGGCATATTGAATGGCGTTGAGCAGGCTCAATTCATTCGAAGTGCCTTTGCCTGCCTGGTCGAAACCCGTTCCGTGGTCCACCGAGGTACGTATGATGGGCAGCCCCAGTGTAATGTTTACTCCTTCGACAGCCTTCCACGCCTGTTTTTCCCTGTCATATACAAAGCCGACGGTTTTGAGCGGAATGTGCCCCTGGTCGTGGTACATGGCCACAACGATGTCATACCAGCCGCCCAGCGCCTTGGGAAATAAACTGTCCGGCGGCACAGGGCCGTCCACACACAGTCCCTCGTCCTGCGCGGCACGGATCGCCGGGATAATCTCGTCCAGCTCCTCCCTGCCGAACAGGCCGTTTTCTCCCGCATGAGGGTTGAGCCCTGCCACGGCGATTCGCGGGCGCGGGATTCCGAAGCTTCTGCATGCGCTGTCCGCGATATGAATGACATCCAGTACACGCTGCTTTTTCACACGGCCGCACGCTTCCCGCAGCGAGCAATGCGTGGAAACATGTACCACACGCAGATCGTGGTGCGCCAGCAGCATCGTATATTTCTCGGTGTGAGTATAGTGGGCATAGATTTCCGTATGGCCGTCAAAGTGCATGCCCTCGGGCGCGAGAGCCAAGTTCATGGCCTCTTTGTTCAGAGCGTTGGTGCAGGTGGCATCTACCTCGTCGTCCATTGCCAGTTCAATGACTTTCCGCACGCACTCAAACGCCGCGCGCCCGCACATCGCGGACACTTTTCCGTATTCAAACCGCGCCAGGTCCACAAGGTCCAGATGGTAAACGTCGATGATCCCCCAGGTGAAAGCCGCCTGCTCCACGCTGTCCACGCGGTGCACGGTCAGCTCCGGATGGCCCAGCAGCACAGCCGCTTTTTCGATAACGTTTGCATCCCCCACGATAAGCGGCCGGCATTCCTCATAGATCGCTTTGTGGAGCAGGGCCTGCACACACAGCTCCGGCCCGTTGCCCGCGGGGTCGCCCATCGTGATGCCGATGACCGGCCGCCTTATTTCCGTGTTGTTCATGGGTCAGTGCATCCCCTTTTCCGCATTCTCACGAAGCACCTGCCGCAGCGCGGCAACGCCTTCTTCCGGGAGCTGGTTGAACGGTGCGCGGCATTTTCCCACGTCGTAGCCCAGCAGCGCCACGGCTGTTTTGACGACCGTATTCGGGTTGCCGTATTTGAAGCATGCGCGGAAGGACGCGATGCTCGCCTGATATTCCTGCGCTTTTTCCAAATCGCCCGCGGCAAAACAATCATAAATAGACGCCATGGTGCGGGGGTAAACATTGGCACAGCCCGCCACGCCGCCCCGGCCACCGTTCTTCAGGCAGTCCAAGATCAGGCCGTCGTTGCCGGAAAGCACTGCAAAGCCGCTGCCCCGGGTGCCATCCAGATAAGCTTTCATATTATCCCAGTTTCCCGAGGAATCCTTTGCACCGACGATGTTTTCGATCCGGGAAAGGCGTGCTACCGTCTCGGGCGCAAGAGCATTTCCTGTACGTGCCGGGATATTGTACAGCACGATGGGAATATCCACGGCTTCAGCCACGGCACGGTAGTGGTCGTACAGCTCCTGTTGGCTGGCCGCCGCAAAGCTGGGCGTAATAATACTCAGCACATCCGCTCCCGCGTCTCTGGCCATGCGGGACTGTGCAATGGTCTCCCGTGTGGAAACGCAGCCTGTGCCCGCGTACACCGGCACGCGGCCGTTCGCCTGCTCAATGACCGTCTCCAGCACGAGCTGTTTTTCCCTGCCGTCCAGAATATATCCCTCGCCATTGGTGCCAAAGCAGAACAGCGCATGCACGCCGTTTTCGATCTGGCGGTCCACCTGGCGGCGCAGCTCGGCGGTATTGATACTTTCATCCGCGTGCATCGGCGTAATGATGGGCGGGATGATGCCCTTGATCTCGATTCTATTCATGTTTTTCCGTCCTTTCCGATGTCAGAGGATCCGGCGGTACAGCGCGCGGGCGTCGTCCGCCGTCACCGGGCGCAGATTATTGTTCAGAAGCCGTGTCACCTGCATGCCGGCCGCCACCAGTGTCTCCAGATCCGACGCAGGCACACCGAATGCCGAAAGGCTTGTGGGTATCTCCAGATGCCGGACAATCTTCTCCAGCCAACGCAGCATAAATTCCATTTTTTCCTCCTGCGTCACGCAGGTTTTTTCTCCATGTACGCAACGGTCATACGCGGCGGCGAAGCGTTCCGGACAGGCAGGCGCGTTGAAGCGCATCACAGGCGCAAGCAGAATGGCGTTGGATACGCCGTGGGCGATATGATATTTTCCGCCCAGAGGGTAGCTGAGCGCATGGACGGCCGTTGTGCCGCTGGCAGTGATAGCCACGCCCGCGTAAAAGCTTGCGAGCTGCATGGCTGATTTTTGCGATACCGCGTCCGCACTGTCGCACGCAGGCAGGATGTTGTTCAAAATCATATCCAGCGCTTCCAGCGCAAAAGTATCGCTGATGGGATTCGCCTTATTGCTTGTGTAACATTCGATGGCGTGCGCCAAAGCGTCCACACCTGTGGCCGCCGCAATTTTCCGGGGCAGATTTTTGATCATCAGCGGGTCCAGCAGAACATTGTCTGCGATCATCGCGTCGCTGACGATGCCCACCTTCAGCTCCTGCTCCGGCACGGCTACGATAGCGTTGGGCGTGGCTTCGCTGCCCGTGCCCGCCGTTGTGGGGATCATCAGCGTGGGACAGCATTTTTTTGCGCGGCCGGGCGCTTCCAGCAGGTCGTGCACGGTCGAGCTGCCGTCCAAAAGCACACCGGCCAGCTTGGCGGTATCCATCACGCTGCCGCCGCCCACGGCCAGAATCATATCCGCGCCCTCGGCCCGGCAGGCATCCACCAGCTTCTGGACCTGGCCGTAGCTCGGCTCCGGCGGCAGGTCATCCAGCACACAGAATGCCGCCTGCGACTTTTGAAGCTGCTCCAGCACGGGGTCCAGCAGGCCGGCGCTGCGGATCCCCTTGTCTGTAAAGACAGCCGCTTTTTTCACAGACGCCGCCTGAAGGATCTCCGGCATCTTTTTCAGCGCGCCCTCGCCGCAGCAGACGGCGCGCGGCATCTTCAAATTACTCAGTGTATTCATGGCGTATCATCTCTCTCCGAAAAGGGCCGGCGGCATGTTCCGCCGCCGACCGCAGGTTATTACTACATGGGGAATACAATCACGCAGGCCCCGCACAGCACCAGAATCTGGATGACGTACAACGGCAGAGTGAACTTCCAGAAATCAACCAGCTTGTATTTGCCCATGCCAAGAATCATAGCAGGCATACCGTCGATGGGCATGATCCAGTTGATCCAAGCGGCGGTGACACAAGCCACAGCCACAGCCGTAGGATCCAACCCCATGCTGACGCAAGCGGAGATGGCGATGGGCGCAAATACGAACAGGGAACCGAAGCTGGCGCCCGTGAACGTAGCGCTCAGGCTGGTGAGCAGTGTGAACACCAATACGATGACAAATGGGCTGACACTGGTACCCAAAGCGCCGGCCACCGCGTCACCCACCATGGCGGTGAAGCCGGAGTTCGCCAGGGCGCCGGCCACGCCGATGACGCCGGCCATCATAAGAATCAGCGGAGAGGCAATATTGTTGCGCACTTCCTTGAAATTGAGGATGCCCAAAACGAACAGTACGGCGGCAATGACACCGGGGATGGCATAGCCCGGCTCCCCCAGCTTATCCAGGAAGATCATGGCTACGAAGTTGACCACGAAAGCAATATACACAACGATTTCTTTCCACCTGGACAGCTTTTCGCCCTCTGACTTTTGTTCGGAAGCCTGCGCGCCCGCTTCGGCAATGGGGTGGTCCGGCAGGAAGCGGTAACCGATAACCGCCCACACCAAAAACGCGATAGAACTGACAAGCTTGATGCCGGAATATACCAGCAGCGGCACTGCGGTGCCTGTGACGCCGGAACTCTCCAGCAGAGAGGCCACCAAGCCCACGTAAAACGCCATATTCACAGGTACGATGGGGTTGTAAGTGGCATAGCCCAAGGGCATAAAGATTTTTGAAATAGGCAGATTTTTATTGTAGGGGATAGTGGATACCAAGCTCAGCACCAATACATAATAGCCTGTACCGCTCATCACGCTGGCACCCAGCATGACAACGATCAGCAACAGGATGTAGTTGCGATATCCGCCCTTGCTGGCCATATTGAACATCGTTGCCTTGACCTTGTCGATGAGGCTGGTTTTTTCCAACGCCGCCATGACCACCATAAAGCCGGCGATCATGATGACATTTTTGTCCACAAAGCCCGCAAAGGCCTCGGACATGGTGGCGCAGCCCGTCAGTACCAGAAGAACGCAGGCGATCAGCGGCGGTGCGCCGAAGGCAAATTTGTCCGACATGATCATGACGATCATGCCGATCACGATTGCCAATGTAATGATCATTTGAATTGTCATTTGTGATTCACTCCTTCATTCTATTCGCTTTTGCCGTGTTTTCCAATATGCAGATACCATTTTCCACTCCCGTCTTTTCTTTTCCATTCCTCCCATCTGCTGTGGTCTCAAAGCGTCCGGCCGTTTCGCAGCGGGCGCGTTACGGGTCGATGTGCAGAGAACCGTCCTTCCCGCGTGAGAACCTTTTCATAAACTGCCAGGCAAGCTCCAACTGGCGCAGGTCCAGCGCGTGGGGCATACGCTTTGCGAGCACAACTTCAAACAGCGCGGGCTTTCCTTCATCGCGGCTGAACCAACGGTGGTGAAGGAAGCGCCCGTCCGCACAGTCATAAAATGTCTCGTCGGCCGTCAGGCCGGATTCACACGCGGCGGCAGGCTCGTAAGGCGTGAGGGAAATATTGTTGTACGTTTTCCAGTAATCAAAAGAAGCCAACCGCTTGAAGGGATCGTCCTGCGCGGCGGGCCATGTGCCGTCCAGCAGGCCCGAACTCTGGATGAGGGGCATACGGTAGGCAAAGGCAGCCTTTTTCGCATCCGCCCGTACACGTGTACGGGTGACCGGTTCGGAAGGGCCGTCCGGCAAACCGCGGCCGGTGGGCATTTTCCGCAGCATCGTCCACATTTCCGACGCCGGGACCAGATAGCCGGAATTGAATCCGTTGCAAGGGGCTGCCGCCGCAAACAGCTCGGGATATGCACATGCCAGAGCGTTGGTCATCATGCCGCCCATGGAAAAACCGGAGATGTACACGCGGCTTTCATCAATGGCATAGGTCCGCTTCATATGCTCCAGCAGCGCCAGCACAAAGGCCTGGTCGCTGGGCATGCCCGGCTCATCCCAGATGTTCCACGCCTTGTTGCGGGCGGGCTTGGGATATACGACGATAAAGTTTTCCCTGTCGGCGATATCGTGCCAGCCGCTCTGCTCCGCGCCGTACAGCGGCACGCAGCCGATGCCGTGAAAATAAAACACCAGCGGCGCTTTTTCTTTGCTGCCGCGCAGACGGGGCGGTACATATTCGTACCAGGTATGGGCAAAGCCTTCGTTCACGCCGAGGCCCGGGTCGTTGACGTGTGCCACAAAGCCGCGGGCCGTAAAATCCGTGCGCTTTTGATATGTCCCATAGGTGTCGTTGGACCAGCGCCTCGCTTTGCAGAACAGCATGTCCCATGCACGGACCGCTTCCTGCGCGCTGAACGGCAGCTCGGACACGATGTGCCGCACATTTGGGTTTACGGGGCTGGTGTAAAGCACCGCGTGCTCCAGCGGCCGGGCGTCCGCTCCCGTCACTCCGTTCACCTTTCCAAAATAATCTGCGGCGCGGGCGGCTCCGCCGCAGAGATAAGCCACCTGCGGCGCGTTCACGCCGTCCTGCGGGATGCTGTAATCCGCAGGGAGCTCCGAGAGCAGCACGCCCGCCACATTCAGGGGCCTTCGCGCGCTCATCGCAAGCAGCAGTGCGCCGGCTGACGGAGAACCGCCGATATAGAAGATCATTCCGATGAACCCGCCGACCTTTCCCTTGCCCTGCGGCAGGGCCATAAAGCAGCGGGAGAGATAGTCCATGTCTTCCGCGTCCCTTTCGCTCCAGCCGCTTTGCCGCGGATTGGGGAAGGCCAGCACAAAATGCTCCTTTTCCGCCAGCGCGTCCAAACCATATTCTTTCATGGCCGCCTGGGCGGAGGCTTCGTCCGCGCCATCCCGCAGAAACATGACGACCTGCGTCTGTTTCGCGTCCGGGCAGCCGGAAGCCGGCACATAGACGTACATGCTGCGGTCATCGCCCGCCTTCGTCTCGATGCTGTTCTCCGGCACGTTCGCGCGTTCCTGCGCACCTTTGACCTCCTCCAGCACCAGACGTCCTCCGAAGGGAGAAAATGCTGTGATCTCGTTCATCGTATCGTTCACTTCAGTCGCTCCTCCTTTTGTTTTGCGCATTCTGTTTCTGTGCTCTCTGTATGCGGCACCGTTTCCACAGCCTTTCCGTTTCCCGGCCTCCGATACCGTCTCATAAATTCCCATGCCGCCCGGCTCTCATCGTGGATCGCTCCGTGGGGCATATTTTTCATCACTGTCACACATACGCGCGGTACGCCCTGCGCGTCCCGGTAGACCGCTGTGCCAAAGCGTTCGCCCTCGGTATACCCACGCGCGGCAGTGTAATGGTTTTCGCCGTTGTATATCGCATCCGGCACAAAGCCCCCGGCCGTCCGCACAGCCGCACAACAGTTTGCCCGGAGCATCTGCTCCAGCAGCGGTTCTTCCGTGCCCCGCGCGACGGGGTCGTTGTCACCCAGATAGATGAAGCACGGCATCTGCCACCCGCCTTCCGCAAAGCCGGGCCAGGTCTCGGCAGGCGGTGCATTCCAGGGTGATAAAGCCGCGAAAAGCTGCGGATACCGCGTGCCCGCCTCCCGTGTCATCATGCCTCCGTTGGAAAAGCCCGTCAGATAAACGCGCTCCCGGTCGATGCCGTAACGGCTGTGGAGCCTGTCGATCATCCGGGCGAATACACCGCCGTCGCGTTCCAGAAACCAGATGTTTTCCGGAGAGTCCGGCACGGCCAGCAGAAACGCGCCGGTCTCGTCCGCCAGCCTGTCCCAGCCGTTTTTCTCCGCGAACATCCAGGCCGGTTCGCCCCGGCCATGTACGCTGAACACCAGCGGCAGGCCCCTGGCCTGCTCCGCCGTCAGCCCTTCCGGCACATGAACGAAAAAGCCGTAGCTGCGGCCCCCGTACACAACAGAATCCAGCGCAAAGCGCGGGGACGCATAAAAGTCCGCACGGCTCATGAAAGGCGTCAGCTTTCCATCCGGGCCGTTTTTCCAGCGGATGACGCGTTCAAAAAGCTGTGAAAAAACCGTGCGCGCCAGCGCAGGCTCCGGGCCGAAGGTTCCGGTCGAAATCCGTACCTGCGCCGCTCCGCCATCCGGCGCCCGGTAGACCGTCGCGGAAATATCATCAAACATTTCTTCACAGCCCGGCCCCTGCGCGCCGTTGCTCCGGTTGAAATAGCGGACAGCCGCGTCCGCCTCCTGCCGTTCACGCACCATCAGCCAGAGGCAGACGGGCAGCTCCCGGTTCAGGGTTTTATAATCCGCGCTCACATTTTCCACGAGCCAGTGGCTGGAAGGACGCTCCCCGGGCGTATAATCCTGCGGCACGCCGCCCACGAGCGCCGCCGCAGCAAAAAAGCTTGGACAGGCAGCCGAGGCGTCGCCCAGGAAAGAGGCGCCGTCCTCATATCCCACCGCATAGATCAGTGTTTCCCAACACCACAAATAGCCGCCGCGCCCATACAGGCTTTTCCCGCTTTGGGTCGGAAAGCTGCCGCGCGTGCCGCGGTAGATCTCCATCAGCAGCCCCGCGTCCTCCGCCCGCCAGCCGTACGGCACGATGGGGAGCACCAGTACCGCCCCGTCCTGCTCTGCGATTTCCCGCCAGCCGGATGCCTGCGCAAAACGTGCGGCGGCTTCATAGCTTGCCGCATCCGCGCCCGGAGCGCAGACATAAAGTGTTTTTACCGGGTCAAAGCCTGCTTTTGTTGAGATATGGCAGTACAGCTCCCGTCCTTCCCAGGCGATACGCATTTTATCTTCTCCTTTTTTCCTGTCCGAAAGGCTGCATGCCCCGTCACACCGCGGGCAGTTCCTTTTTCCATCGTTCCAGAATGTTTTGCAGGTCATAAAACAGTGTCTTTGCTCCAAACCCACCGGATTTGGAAACAAGGTTCCATTGCCGTCCGCCATAGGTGAACTGCGACAGCACCACGCCCGGCGCGACTTCGCACAGAGGCATGATCTCCGTTACATCCAGCTGGCGCATCAGGCCCAAAAGACAATCACCGCCCATGATCAGCACCGTGCTCTCCAGCCCGTCGTCCAGCAGACGCTTGAGCAGCGCGCCCAGCGTATTGGCGATCTGGATGCGGTCTGCGGTTTTGTCCGCGCCCGCGTTCTCCACCGCGCCGCCTGTGTCCAGCA
>ERZ773109.1502-NODE-1502-length-13529-cov-2.997773_pt1 | contig 13529 bp, 10 predicted proteins | sample MGYA00580569_ERZ773109 | MGnify/ENA primary metagenome ERZ773109 (study PRJEB29015, sample SAMEA2737852) | human gut metagenome | biome: human gut; feature: human-associated habitat; material: faeces | place: China | collected 2012 ...
AAAGTGATCAATACCCCCCCCGTGGCAGCCGTTGCCAAGGACGGGATTCAGCTTATTGCCAAGGCGCGTGTGACTGTGCGGGCCAATATCAAACAACTGGTCGGCGGAGCCGGTGAAGATACCGTGCTGGCACGCGTCGGCGAAGGTATCGTTTCGTCGATCGGTTCGTCCGCTTCGCACAAAACCGTGTTGGAAAATCCCGATTTCATTTCGCGTGTCGTGTTGGAAAAAGGCCTCGATGCGGGAACGGCGTTTGAAATCCTGTCTATCGACATCGCCGATATCGACGTAGGCAAGAATATCGGTGCCGTGTTGCAAATGGATCAGGCCAATGCTGACAAGAATATCGCGCAGGCCAAAGCCGAAGAGAAACGGGCGATGGCCGTAGCTATGGAGCAGGAGATGAAAGCGAAAGCCCAGGAGGCACGTGCCAAGGTGATCCTGGCCGAAGCCGAAATTCCGATGGCTATTGCCGAAGCGTTCCGTTCGGGAAACCTCGGAATTATGGACTATTACAAACTGCAGAATATCCAGGCCGATACCCGTATGCGCGAAGGGATTGTCAAGACGGATAAAAAATAGCGTCTAACCCCACTTTTAACTCTATTGCTTATGTTCAGAGTTACCTGCATGGTTGCGGGCCTGTTCTCGATATTTGCGGCTTTCGCCTTGTATGCCGCTGCTCCTTCGCAGAAAGAGTTGATCCAGCAAAAGGAATTGCCTGTTTTTCCGACTCCGGAGAAGGTGAGTTTCGGCGAAGGCGTTTTCATCTGCACATCTGCTGTGCTGATCGAGACACAGGGAGTGAAAGACCCCGCTTTTGTATCCGAGATACGCGATGAATTGAAACAATTTCGGATCTCTGCGATTCGTAAAAAAGGAGCGATCGATCTGGTTCTTGATTCTACGGTATCGGTTCCCCGTGAAGGATATACGCTCGTTGTGACACCGGATCGAATTACAGTGACGGCCTCGGCGCTGCCGGGACTTTTTTACGGAAAACAGTCGTTGTTGCAATTGATTCGGTACGGTCACGGCACTATTCCCGCATGCAGGATTGAAGATGCCCCCCGGATGGGATGGCGCGGGTTCATGCTGGACGAATCCCGTCATTTCTTCGGTAAGCGGAAAGTGTTTCAGGTGCTTGACCGGATGGCCGAATTGAAGTTGAACGTTTTTCATTGGCATCTGACCGACGAGCCGGGCTGGCGCATCGAAATCAAACGTTATCCGAAACTGACCACGGTCGGTGCACGGGGCGTGTGGGAAGATTCGACCACCGCACCGCAATTTTATACGCAGGAGGAGATTCGTGAAGTGATCCGGTATGCTGCCGATCGCAACATCATGGTGGTTCCGGAAATCGACATGCCGGGACATGCCTGTGCGGCAGGCCGTGCGTATCCCGAAATCTCGTCCGGCGGTAAAGGGCGTTGGAAAGATTTTACGTTTAATCCCGCAAAGGAAGAAACTTACCAATTTCTCAGTAACATATTGACCGAGGTTGCAGCCTTATTTCCTTCCCCTTATATCCATATCGGTGGGGACGAGGTGCACTACGGCAATCAGGTTTGGTTTACCGACCCGCAGATTCAGGCTTTCATCCGGGAAAGGGGACTTGCCGATGAAGTGGAACTTGAACACTATTTTATGCGTCGCATGGTCGACTCCATTGCTTCTAAAGGCAAAACGGTGATCGCATGGGATGAGATCGTCGATGCGGGTATTTCGCCTGAGCAGGCCGTGGTGATGTGGTGGCGCCACGACAAGCCTGCCCAATTGCGTAAGGCGTTGGATGGCGGCTACCGGATTCTGCTCACTCCCCGCCTGCCTCTCTATTTTGATTTTGTTGAGCATCCGAAACATATCTACGGCCGTCACGATGCCTATACGACGTTGGAATCGGTTTTCCGGTTCACCGATACGCTTGCTCCGATGTGGAAAGGCCGGGAAGGACAGATTCTTGGCCTGCAGGCTAATATGTGGACGGAACGGATTGCTGACGAGCGCCGCCTCGATTACATGACTTTCCCCCGTTTGGTGGCCGCTGCCGAAGTGGCCTGGGCCGATCCGGATCAGAAAGGCTATAACCGATTCCTGAAAAAATTACCGGTTTATCTGCACGATCTCGACCGATTGGGGGTCTATTATTACGATCCTTTCGATCCGGCCCGCCGTCCCGAACCTTGGGGACCCGATCAGGGGGCGACTCCTCCGGAGTAGATTCCGGGATGAGTTGGTTATGTCGGATGAAAACCATAAAGAAAAAGAAGGGGGGCACCTCTGTGAAAAGAGGTTATTTTCGATGCAATTTGGCATAATCGCTGAATCCGACTATATTTGCACGTCCGTTCCGGTCAATAAAGAACGGTATCAGGTTGCTCGGATGGTGGAATAGGTAGACACGAGGGACTTAAAATCCCTTGGGCAGTGATGTCCGTACGGGTTCGATTCCCGTTCCGAGTACTTCCGCGTAGAAAAACATCCAAACAAAGGAATTTAAATTAGCTTATAATGAGCTGATTAGTGAAAATTCGATGGGTTTTCGCTTCCCTTGTTTGGATGTTTTTTCGTTGATTTTTGTTGCTATTCTGTTGCTCGCAATTTGGTTGTTCCAGTTTGGAGACGTCTTTATAGAGAGGAGTAAAACCCTGTTTATGAAGAACAACACGAACCAAGGAACACACCGTCACCCTCACGATTTCTGCAAACAACATATTGCAGAATACCCCTCTAAAAACATCGTCATAGTTGGTCGGGAATAATCCAGGGGTATCCCTAAAAAACAATTAAAAAAGAAACATATTGAACGGTTGTCAATAGCGAATGCTTATTTATTCGTTCCTATCCAAGTCCATTTGTGCCAAACATATTCCAACGGGCCTTGTTTATGTTTTGCTAACCACCATTTACAAAATTTCACCTGCAATAAGAATATGAAAAATCCGATCAATAAACTTACCGTATATCCACAATAAGGAGCAAGGTACAAGCCGAAGGGGAAGTAAATAACGGCCCCTATTATGGATTGGGTTATGTAGTTGGTAAGACTCATTTTGCCGTAAAAACGCAGGTTATTAACCGCACTGCGGAATTTTTCACGTTGGTAAAGCAGTATGAAAGATGCCATTAAGACCCATGTGAAAGCCAGATTTTGCCACATGCCGAACACGGTTCCGACCGTTTGCCTTATACTCTCGCCGTTTCCCATGACCAGCTCTTTCAAGGTATATAGAGGAGCAAATGCGATAGCGGATATGATCAGCGCCTTCACCCAAAAACGCGAGTTGCTTTCTGACTCGACAAAAAGTTGTTTTCTCCCGATATAACAACCTAAAAGAAATAATCCGGCGGTTTGAAAAAAACGCCCGGCATTTACAGCCCATAATAGGCTGGCTTTTTGGCCTAGCGAGATATTTCCAACGATGAAGTCCCAAAAATTTCCGGCTTTCGTGTAAGCTGCCACTTCCGCATACATCTCTCCTACCTTAAAGTCGGGTAACTGACGGGCCGGATTGATCCAATTGGCTATGTAATGGTACCATTCTACAGGTTGTAATAGAGAAATCACCGCAGTTATGATAATAGCTTTGTCGCTCCACTTACGTGTAAGGAACAGCACGGGCCCCACGACGGTAAACAACAATAAAACATCTCCGGCAGGGAAAAAAGCGGCATTTAATGTAGCGAAACCGACCAATAATATCAACCGCCATAAAAAACGATAGCCGAAATCCTTACCTTGTCTTTTCCGATTGTTACTTTGGATATAAAATGTAAACCCGAACAGGAGTGCAAAGATGGCGTAGGCTTTGCCGGCAAAAAGCGTAAAAACGCTGGTAAATACTCCTTGATCTAACGTAGTGAGCCAGCCCTGCGAACTGACGGGATAAACCGGGAAAATAAAATGTTCCAGACTATGAACCAAAAGAATGGCCATTACAGCAAAGCCGCGTAATGCATCTACAACCTCTATGCGAGGACTTTTGCTTGTAAATTCTTCCATGAGCAGTGTGGGTTGCATGTGTTATCCGAATGTCTCCGTTTCGGCACGGTATATTCGAATTTATAAAATCCTGTTGAGTAGATGTTTGGCATCGACCGGAGCTTGCCCCCCCCCTTCGATCCAATGAATCGTCTCGTCACGCCGGAACCAGGTCTCCTGGCGTTTTGCATAGCGCCGGCTGTTGCGCTGGATCAGTTCGATGGCTTTGTCACGCGAATGCAGCCCGTCGAAAAAATCGAACCACTCCTGATAACCGACCGTTTGCAGGGCATTCAGGTGACGGAGCGGATAGAGCCCGAGGGCTTCCTGCTCCAGTCCGGCTTCGACCATCAATCCTACTCGCCGGTTGATGCGTTCGTAGAGCACTTCGCGCGGATAGCGGATGCCCAGCTTAATAATCCGAAAAGGACGTTGTTTGGCGGCTCCGCTGCGGATTTCGCTATAAGAACGTCCGCTTTGCAGGCAAACTTCCAGAGCCCGGATCACCCGTTGCGGATTGCTCCGGTCCACCGAAGCATAGTAATCGGGATCGAGTTCGCTCAATTGTTGAAGCAACGGGGAGAGTCCTTCCGTTTCGGCGGTGCGGATAAGTCGTTCGCGCAAGGCCGGGTCGGTTGCGGGCATTTCATCCATCCCTTTGCAAACCGCGTCGATATAGAGTCCCGATCCGCCTACCATGAACAGCGTGTCGTGTGTGCGGAACAGTTGTTCTAACAGTGCGAGTGCATCCATCTCATACCGGCCGCACGAATACTCTTCCGTGATGCTGCGCGAAGCGATGAAATGGTGAGGAACGGCCTGTAATTGTTCGGGTGACGGCGCTGCAGTTCCTATCGGTATTTCACGGTAAATCTGACGCGAATCCGCAGACAGTATTTCTGAACCGAACTCAGTTGCGAGCGCTACGCTGACATCTGTCTTGCCCGTTGCGGTTGCCCCGAGGATGACGATCAGTGTTTTGTCCGGCTTATTCGTCATCGGCATAGCTTTCATTTCCCTCGAAATCATCGAAATCGCTCATGATTTCATCGAAGATAGAGCGGTTTACCGGAGAAGCTGACGGATCGAACTGATCGGGGGCCTCACCGTTGGCCAACAGCAATTGCGGGCCGCCTTCTTCATCCCGCCGGGCGTCGACCAGTTCCAGATAAAAGGCCCGATCCCCCACTGCATCGAATTGATAGATTAACCGGTTGTGGTTTTGCCGGATCACGTCGGCCAGTGTCATGTCGCTCATTGCGCCGGGAACGGAGGTTACTTCCACCCTTTCGGTTTCGTCTAATCCCAGGTCCAGGTAGGTGTATTCCGAGAGTCGGTTCCATTCCCGGTCGGAAGTGAAAAACGACGTCATGTTCTCTTTTTCGTATTTGAGATCGTCGCTGATAAAGGCGTGCAGGTCGGCCAGTGTCATCGCGGGCGGAAGCAGGTAGTCGCGCAGGAAGTTGTCATCCTCATCGCTGAGCATTCTGAATTGTAGCAGCATATTCGGAGCTTTATAGTTCGAGTAAAAATTTCATTACGTCAATTCCATCCGGATAATCTGTCGGAGCGGGATGTTGGGCCTGTCCGAAACGCACCCGGCGGGGGTGGCGGATACGGTTCGATATGACGCATTGTATGCGGGAGTCGTGTCTGGAGAGCCAATCTTCGACTTCGGACAGCGAGTCATAGCGGGTGCAGGCCAGTTCGCTTACCGTTTGAGCGGGCTCTCCGCCTTCTCGCAGCAGGAAAAAACCGCCATCAGTGAAAGGTTTCCCCTGCATCTTGCTCAATGCAAAAGCCTGACGATAATTGTGCAGGTATGGCGGATGAGTGACCGGGTCTTTTTGCAAAGCGCGCATGAGCGGCTCCGTATCGTAGTTTCTTGGAAGGAATAACTGGCTGACATTGCGGCACCCCATCCCGAAATAGGTGAAAATGTCCTGCCTCAAACTTTCTAAATCTGAAGGGGTTTCGTCGCCGGTCAGCACGGCGATGCTGTGGCGGCTGCCCCGAAACAGGGCCGGCATATCGTGGTATATGGTTCGGAAATAACGGTTCGTATTGTCGCTCCCGGTGGCAATTACGGCATCCGGTCGTTCGCCGTCCATGCGCTGCAACGGTAATGACGGATCGATTCCGGCGAGCAGTCCGGCGATGTGGTCGATCAGTACGCTGTCTTTCGACGAAGGTTTGTAGAGGCAGCCGTGCCCGCTGAGCAGTACGCACATCAGGTCGAAAAAACCGACCAGCGGGATATTGCCCGCCATGATGATTCCCACCCTCCTGATCGTTTTTGTTTCCTGCTTTTGGTATGGTCGCAGCCATGTTTCGAGCTGATCTGGTTGCAGCATATCGCAGCATATCGCCCGTACGGCGAAAGCGACCGATTCTGCGGTGAACCAACAGTTCGCTTCCGTAGCCCGGCGAATTACGGGATCGAGTCGGCCTGTGTCGAGTTCCTGTTGCAATATTCTGCCTAACTCTACGAAGGGACCGGTCGGATATTTTGCTGCGGGATTCATACAACAAAACTACAAAAAACTTACCTTTGCCCAACTGCATTACTCAAGAATCGCTGTATTATGAAATTTCTCGCCCTAATCCCTGCGCGTTACGCGTCGACACGCTTCCCCGGCAAACCGCTGGCCGACCTGATGGGAAAACCGATGATCCAGCATGTGTATGAAAAGGCGCATGCCGTGTTCGATGCTTGTTATGTGGCGACGGACGATCCGCGCATTGAACAGGCCGTGCTTTCGTTCGGGGGCCGGGTGGTCATGACCTCTTCCGAACATCCCAGCGGTACGGACCGCTGCCGGGAAGCCCTGGTGAAAGTGGAGCGGAAGACTGGCACGGCATTCGATGTGGTTGTGAATATCCAGGGAGATGAGCCGTTCGTCTCGCGTGAGCAGTTGGAGTTGATACAGCAATGCTTTGCGGACAGCGGTACCGATATCGCTACTTTGGTTAAGCCTTTTGGTCCTCAAGAGGATGTTTTCAATCCCAACTCTCCTAAAGTGGTGGTCTCGGCACAGGGTTATGCACTCTATTTCAGCCGTTCGGTCATCCCTTACCGGCGCGGTGTCGAGCCACAGCAATGGCAGGAAGGATTCAAATACCTGAAACATATTGGAATGTATGCCTATCGCACCGGTGTGTTGCATCGGATCACCGACCTTCCCCGCGGCGTTTTGGAACAGTGTGAATCGCTTGAACAACTGCGTTGGCTCGAGAACGGATTCAAGATTAAAGTGGCCGAGACGCTTTCGGAAAGCCTTGCGATCGATACGCCGCAAGACCTCGAAGCGGCGCGGGCGTTTATAGCCCGCAATGGCGGCTTGTAATCTTTTCAGAGCCCGGGATTTGGGAAATCGGGAAAAAACGGTATCTTTGTCAAGTCATATCGTTCTTCTGCGGTTCGTCCGAATTGCACCGTGTGACCTCCTTATTTTGTAAATTCCTACCACCATGTACGATAAAGATGCCCTTCAGGGTAAGACGCTTGCCGAATTGCGCGAGATCGGACGTCAGTTCGGGATCAAGGCGCAGATGCGCAAGCAGGAACTGGCTGACAAGATACTCGAACTATCCGCCCGCCAGCAACCGGTTGTTTCTCAACCATCATCCGATACCGAATTGTCGCTCGAACCGACTGTAAAAACAGCCCGGCCGGTCGGAAGACCCAAAAAACAGACTGCTCCTCCTGCTGAAGAGCAAACTGCGGTGAGGATAGGCCGCGTTGTGCAGGGTGAACCCTACCGCAAACAGCGCGGACGGCGTCCTAAGGATAACCGGGACGGTGCGGAACAGCGAGATCCGGAAATTTCAGCAACGACGGTTGAACCTGAGGTTGCCCGTTCGAGTACGCGTGAAATGCGAGAGAACTCGCAGGAGGGTGTGAAACGTCACCGGCGGGACAGGATTACCGTTAACAAGGCGATGAAAAACGTTGCCGGGGAGACTGATCCCGAAGTCATACTGGTACAGGAGGGAGGGACTGATTTTACGGATATACCCGAATTGCCCATCGCAGAAACGCCGGCGGCCGAATTTAGGCTCCAACCTGAGGCTCCGGTTGTCGTTAAAGAAGAGCCTGCTGTCAAAGAGGTTAAACAGCCGCATATCCGGCGCGATGCCAAGGACGATTTCCTGGGCGATGTCGAAGGCGAAGGCGTGTTGGAAGTCATGCCTGACGGATATGGATTCCTGCGTTCTACCGATTACAACTACCTGAATTCGCCGGATGATATCTATGTTTCCCCGTCGCAGATCAAACTGTTCGGACTGAAAGTCGGCGATACCGTACAGGGGATGATCCGTCCTCCGAAAGAGGGTGAAAAGTATTTTCCGCTTGTCAAGGTGAACCGGATCAACGGACTGAGTCCTGATGAAGTACGTGACCGTGTGCAGTTCGAGTTCATGACCCCGTTGTTTCCTTCGGAAAAGTTCAATCTGACTGGCAATGGGCATAATAACCTTTCATCGCGTGTAATTGATCTTTTCGCACCGATCGGCAAGGGACAGCGCGGCCTGATCGTGGCACAGCCCAAAACAGGTAAGACGATGCTTTTGCAGTCGATCGCCAATGCGATTGCCGACAACCACCCCGAAGCGTATCTGATCGTACTGCTGATCGACGAACGCCCCGAGGAGGTGACCGAAATGGCGCGCCACGTCAAGGCGGAAGTAGTCGCCTCGACATTCGACGAGCAGGCGACGCGTCATGTGAAGGTGGCTGAAATGGTACTCGAGAAGGCGAAACGTATGGTCGAATGCGGTCATGACGTAGTGATTCTGCTCGATTCGATCACCCGCCTGGCCCGGGCTTACAATACCGTTCAGCCTGCTTCGGGAAAGGTGCTGTCAGGTGGTGTGGATGCGAATGCGCTGCACAAGCCCAAGCGCTTTTTCGGCGCTGCCCGCAATACCGAGGAGCGCGGCTCGCTGACGATTATCGCTACGGCGCTGATCGACACCGGATCGAAGATGGACGAGGTGATTTTCGAAGAATTCAAGGGTACCGGTAACATGGAATTGCAGCTTGACCGCCAGTTGGCGAACCGGCGCGTTTATCCCGCTGTCAATATCGTGGCATCGGGTACGCGCCGCGAGGACCTGTTGCTGAGCAAAGAGGTGATGCAAAAGATATGGGTATTGCGCCGCTACTTGTCGGATATGAACCCGACCGAAGCGATGGAAGTGATCAAAAAGCATATGGAATCGACCCGTTCGAACGAGGAGCTGTTGGTTACGATGAACCAATAATCGTCAGGTTTATCGACCTGTTTGTTGCGATGATGCTGGGCGATAACGATAGACTGTGGGCGATGTATGGACAGATTCCGTCGAAAGTTTTGCCCCCATGTAAAGAGCGGGATACCGTTGCAACGGCATCCCGCTCTTTTTGGGTTGTCTATCCGGGCCGGATCCGGTTTATGGATAGGCTGCTTGCAGGGTTTTCCAAAGGTTCAGGCGCAACTGCGATGCCGAGAGGCGTTTGTTCGTGCGTGTCGGATGAATACTGTTCGAAAGGAAAACCATGAACAGTTTCTTGCTGCGGTCTATCCAAAAGATCGTTCCGGTAAATCCGGTGTGGCCGCAACAATCCGGACCGCCGAATGCGCTTGCCGTTCCACGCTTGTCGAAACCCAATCCGCGATAGATGCCTTGGGACGACAGCGGGGATGACGTAAAGGTATCGATCGTGGCCGAAGTGATGATCTGCCGTCCGTTATAGGAGCCGTCATTGAGAATCATTTGGCAGAAACGGGCGATATCGGATGCCGTCGAGAACAGGCCGGCATTCCCTCCTGCCCCCCCGGAAACTGCGGCGAGTTCGTCGTGCACGAAGCCTTGGATTGATCCCCGCCTCAGTAGTTTGTCGTTTTCGGTCGGTGCAATACGCTCTCGCGAGGTCCATTCGAGCGGCCGGTATCCTGTGTCGGTACACCCCAGTTCTGCAAACAGTTCGGCGGTCGATTCTTCGAGTGTGCGACCGGTAATTCGTTCGGCGATTAGCCGGAGCAGGTACATGTTCGTGTCGTTGTAGAGGTAGCGTCCACGCCGGCCGGGATCGTAGCTGCGGATAATCTTGCGGGCCATGATCGTATCAACGGACGGATTGACCCACAGCGAATCTGCGATCTGCCGGTAACCGGGCCGGGGAACTCCGGAGAGATAGACGGAATCCAGGACGACATCGCGCACCATGTAAAGATTTTGATCTACCGGATAAGGATATTGTTCGTTACGGTGGCCGTTGAACAGTTTCCCGCCGTGGGCCGGTTTGATCAGATCGGGATAAACGACGGTCGGTTTTAATCCCGATGTGTGCGTCAGCAGTTCCTGTACGGTGAGCGTTGCGAGAGGTGTCCCTGCAAATCGGGGCAGGAACTCCCCTACGGTTTGTTTCAGGTCTATTTTCCTTTGGTCGTAAAGGCGCATCAGGACGAAAGTGGTCGAAAGTACTTTCGTACACGAGGCTACGTCGTAAAGCGTACTGTCCGTTACCGAAACCGTGCGAGTATAATCGAGGTCGCCGTAATTACGGGTATAAAGAGTCTGGTCTGCGGTACCGCACAGAAACGCTGCGCCGGGAAATGCGCGGGCAGAGAGTTCCCGGCGGATCATCGAATCCACCTGTTTCTCCGCACTGCGGGGTAATTCGCCGCTTCGTGTCGACAGCGCCGTAACCAGCAGGAGGAATATGGCGATCAATCCGGATTTCATCGGGACGTGTTTTGTGGCAGCGGTTCCAATTTAGGCAGAATGTGCAAGTCCTGCAGGGCGACGATCGCTTCGCCGTTGTCGCCCATAATGTTGATCCGGACAGCTTTAACCGGCTGTTCGGGGCGAAACGTTGCACTGCCGCTGTCGTCGAACGGGCCACAGTCGGTGAAATGCGTTCCGTCGGTCGAATATGCTACCGTGCCCTGCGTGATGATGTAACGCGTGACGTTGGGAATACCCGTCTGGACGACGATTGCCCGGCACGGGACCGGCTCGGCGAAGGTGTATTGCAGGTAGTCGCCTTTTTTGCACGCCCTTGAACTGCGGCTGTAACTGGTCAGGTTGTAATCGGTGAGTCGCTGCGAGGGGAATCGTGAGGAGAACGGCAGCGACGAAGTAATGGTGGTTTTCGGTTCGATATAGGGCGACGGTCGGAAACTGAACGAAACCGGATTGGTCGCAGTGCTGTTATTCGATATCGTCAGGATAAGGTTTGCCGATTTGTTGCGATTGTCTATATACAGGCGCAGCGGCGAGAACGGGTTGGCCTTTTGTCCGTTACGGATGATGGCATACGTGGTGTCCGGTCCCGTTACATCGAGTCGGTTGATGACGGTTTCCGGGGCGCCGGGCGTAACGGTCAGGTACCAAATGCCGTTTCGGTCTGTGTAGCGGCTCAGCGGGAAGGTCAGCGTACGCCGGCTGCTGGCATGCAACACTGTGTCGAAAGTGGCGGCAGGCGGTACAACCGGGCTGTGCGCGTTGCCGTAGAACGCCCGGAACCGGTAGCGTTCGGGTAGCGTATCCCGGATCGGAGCCGTGTAGCGTGGAGAATCGACGGTCGGGTCGGTGTCGTCGGAGGTATAACGGATCGTGGCGTGCGGCAACGAGGCGGCAGAGATAACCCCGTGATCGTATTTGATTTCCGGTGCGAACAAATGGAAACCGATACCCATGGCGTCGAGCCGGGCCAAATGAGTTCCGGTCAGGCGGGCATAAAAATCGTTCCAATCCCGTACTTCCGGTCGGCTCCACCCCACCTCGGCCAATGCACACAGGCGAGGATAGGCCTGATATTCGGCAATACGGTCCGGATGGTCGAGCAATTCCGCCCACAGGGCGGCCTCTACTCCCCGGATGAGTTTGCTTTTTTCGGCGGAAGCGGTGACGGATGCAGGATCCAGTGCATAGACCCGCCGCGTATCGACGAGCCATGCCCAGGTGTGTCCGCGGTCGAATGCATTTTGCTTCATGTCTATGTAGCAGTACGATGCGGGCATCACGACGACGGGCAGTCCCCTGTCTACCGTCTCGGTACAGGCTTTCAAATCGTGCCAGCCTGAAATTACCGTGCCGGCGGATAATCCGTTCGTTGCTGATGCTTCGTCCCAGAACATACACCGTTTACCCTCTTCATGAGCGATTTTTTCCAAGCGCAGGACGAAATACCTGAATACCTCTTGGGGGGATTTCATACCCTGCTTTTTCATCAACGCTTGGCAGTACGGGCACTTTTTCCAGTAGCGTGTGCTGACCTCGTCGCTGCCCAGGTGCAGGTAGTGCGACGGAAAGAGTTCGGCCACTTCGTGAATGATGTCGCGGATCATTTCGAAATTTTCTTCGCGGGCGGCACACAGTACATTGCCTGTTACCTCGTTCTCATTGGGGTCCGGATCGTCCGTCGTCCGGCAGAAGGTCTCCGGGTAGGAGGCCGTCAGGGCGAGGGCATGGCCCGGCAGGTTGATCTCCGGGATCACCTCGATGTTGCGGAATGCCGCGTAACGGACGATTTCGCGGATATCCTCCTGCGAGTAGTAGCCTCCGTAGCGCCGTTGTCCCGAGCCGTATGAGGGCGGTAGCGCCTCTCCCGGCCCGCGCCAAGCTCCTTTGGCAGTCAGTTCGGGATATTTTTTGATCTCGATACGCCAGCCGTTGTCGTCGGTCAGGTGCCAGTGGAATTTGTTGAGCTTGTGACGGCTCATCCAATCGAGGTATTGCATGACGGCCTGCTTGTCGAAAAAGGTGCGCGATACGTCGAGCATGGCTCCCCGGTAAGCGTACCGGGGGCCGTCCTTGATGGATGCGGCATTCAGTGTCAGTGGCTGCGGAGCTGAGGCGACCGATTGGCCGTACACTTCCGGAGGCATCAGTTGAAAAAGGGTTTGCAGTCCGTAAAATACTCCGCCGCGGTCTCCGCCCCGGATGACGATATGTTCCGGTTCGATCGAGAGCGTGTAAGCCTCGTTTCCCAAATGACCGCCCCGGCGCAGCGAGATGTAATTGGTTTCCGGCGTATGCGGTACGGTTCGGAGCCGGAAACCGCAAACTCTTTCGATGTGGTCGTTCAGATACCCGGCCAGGTCGTCCGACTCGTGCGGGACGATCACCGTTTCCGGCGTAATGGTAAAACGCCCTTCCGCATAAGCCAGTTCCGAGGGCTGCGGGATCAATTGCTGCCCGTGTCCGGGGACAGCATGCAGGATCACAAACGTCAGGATGGCCAGAAAACGGAAAGAATTTATCATCGGATTACTCTTCATACAACAGGTAAGGTTTACGCTGGACAAGGAAGCGTTCTACATCCCCTTTCCAGCGGCTTTTGATTTCGTCGGCTCCGGCTCCCGCGACGATCATTTCGCGGATGTAACTGACACCGGTCAGCTTGTCGAATATCGGCAGGAAGAAACTCTCGCCTCCTCCGATTTGTCGGTAACTTTCGGTCAGGTACGCGAGATTGATGCCGTTTTTCCAAAGCATGCTGTCCGGTGGTTCCCGGCGCAGGTCTTTGCCGTGGCATAACACGCCCCGTAGC
>ERZ773109.1535-NODE-1535-length-13356-cov-3.190061_pt1 | contig 13356 bp, 12 predicted proteins | sample MGYA00580569_ERZ773109 | MGnify/ENA primary metagenome ERZ773109 (study PRJEB29015, sample SAMEA2737852) | human gut metagenome | biome: human gut; feature: human-associated habitat; material: faeces | place: China | collected 2012 ...
TCAGGATTATGAATCATGCGCTCTAACCAGCTGAGCTATCTCGCCATCCCTAAAACCGAGTGCAAAAGTAATCATTTTTTCCATCCATGCAAACCTTTGCGGCAAGAAAAAAGCGATTTAACCGTAAAATCGAGACTCAACCCGATCCACGTTACCACTCACAAGGAGATGAATTTCCCGGCAAAAAGAACCCTGCATCGCCTCAACGATACAGGGTTCTTTTGATGGTTCCGGGAAATCAAATGACTGCAACCCGGGCCGCCTCGGTTATTTTACCTCGATTTCCTTTTCCTTCGGCTTTTCAGCCTCGGCACTATTCTTAGGAATCGAAATATTCAGGACACCATCCTCGACACTGGCGGCAATTTTATCCTTTTCCACATTATCGGGCAGCAACAGGGTCTGCTGGTACTTGGAATACGAAAATTCGCGGCGCAGGTAGCGTCCGTCTTTTTTCTCCTCGCTCTGTTCCTGTTTCTTTTCCATGGTCACCACCAGCTGGTTCTCATCGTTGACCCGGATCTTGAAATCATCCTTCGTCAGCCCTGGAGCTGCCAGTTCGACCTTGTACTCTTTATCGGTTTCGAGAATGTTGATAGCCGGTGCGGCCGAATTACTCTTTTCCATCCATTCATTACCGAAAAAGTCGTTGAAGATACCCGGTAACCAGTTCTGAGATTTTTTCGTCGGTAACATAATTTTGTCCTCCTATATTTGGTTAAGTTTTGCGTTTTCATGCTCCGGATCATTCCGGATTCGTTGAATAATTTTTCAAAACCTGTGCCAAATACTTGAACGGGACATACAGGCAAAAGGAGCGCAAGAACTACATTAGCAACTGACAACAAGACACTTATACTGAAATTTTGTCACTAATCCAGACACGCGTACCCCCAAAAGAAATTTCTCCGAATTGGCTTTCCGGTTGAACTGCTTATCTTTGCACTGAAGAAAAAAATCACAAAAAAGTCCGAATGGAAAAAATTTGTCCCCGCTGCGGCGCCCGTTTCGAGTGCCGGCATGATTCGATCGAATCGTGCCACTGTACATCGGTGCCCCTTTCGGACGAGCAACGCGACTATATCGCGCGTAATTACAGCGGCTGTCTTTGCCCTCATTGCCTGGAGAAGATAACAACCGATCCGCATCCGGTTTCGGTACGGGAACTCGCCAATTTTCTGCTCGACCTCTCACGCACCCTGATGGGAGCGGGCGCGCATACCTCCCGTGTGGTACGTAACGTGACGCGTATTGCCGAATCGTTCGGTTACAAAGTCGACATGACCATTTTCCAGATGCATATCACCATGACGATCCGCCATGCCGGGGACGACACCATCCGGCGTACGTCAGTCGGCAAGATCGGGCCTGCGGCATTCAATTTCGACACTATTTCACAAATCAGTTCCCTGAGTTGGGAAGCGCACGACGAACGCCTTTCGTTCCGGGAACTGACCGAGAAATACGAACGAATCATCCGGAAACCACGCATTTCAAGGTGGTGGGTACTCGCGCTGGTCACGGCGGCGAATGCCTGTTTCTGCCGCCTCTTCGGCGGGGATGTCCCTGCTATGGGACTCGTCGCGGCGGCAACTTTCGTCGGTTTCTTCATGCGTCAGGAGATGAGCGCGCGCCATGCGAACCACATGGCCATTTTCCTGATCTGCTCCTTCATCGCATCCCTGATCGCCTCTGCCGGCTTCCGGTTTCATCTCGGCTCCACGCCGGAGACCGCCCTCGGCACGAGCGTACTGTTCCTGATTCCCGGCGTACCGCTGATCAACGCGATCTTCGACCTGCTCGAAGGACATGTGCTGGTAGGAATCTCACGCGCAGTCAACGCGCTGATCCTGATCGTCTGCATTGCGCTCGGGCTTTCGGCCACGATGTTAATCTTAGGACTCGACACACTATGAACTGGGATGTAATCGGACAACTTCTGGGAGACGGTCTGCTTGCCGCCGTTGCGGCGATCGGATTCGCCGTGATCTCGAATCCGCCCCGCAAGGCCATTTTTATCTCGGCCCTGCTGGCTGCCGTAGGGCACGCTCTGCGTTTCTACCTGATCCGCTACACGCCGCTCGACATCGCAATGGCATCCTTGGTAGCGGCTTTCACCATCGGCATGTTCAGTATGCTGTTCGCCAAACTGATCCATTGTCCAGCCGTAATTTTCTCGTTTCCATCGTTGCTGCCGATGGTTCCGGGCATGTACGCTTACAAAACGGTGCTGGCCCTGATGCAATTCATCGGAGGAGGCGACGTGACACGCCAGAACGAACTGATGGTCGAATTCTTCCGTAACGGGCTCACCACGCTGTTCATCATGTTCGCATTGGTGATCGGCGTCGCATTGCCGGTGTTCATCTTCCACAAGCAGTCGTTCATGATGACCCGCCTGCTCAAAATCAAACAGAAGACCCCGCGACACGCCTGCAAACAATAAATCCCGCTCTTAAGAACGGGATTTAAGTTTTCGCGGAACTCTTTTCGCGGATATTCCTCCGCTACTCGTATTCGTCCTATAACCACTACCTATTCGCCCCACAGCCGCGCCAGGTTCACCAGTGTCCGGCAGGCCCGCTCCATCGTATCGACCGAGCAGTATTCGAATTTACCGTGAAAATTCATTCCGCCCGTAAAAAGATTCGGGCAGGGCAATCCCATGTAAGAGAGCCGCGAGCCGTCGGTACCTCCGCGGATGGGGCGCACCACAGGCGTCACGCCCGTAAGTTTCATCGCCTCTTCGGCCTTTTCGACCACCTCCGGATGCGGCTCGACCATTTCACGCATGTTGTAGTATTGGTCTTTCAGCGTCAGCGTAATGACTCCTTCACCGTATTTCTCAGCCAACAGCTTCACGACACTTTGCAGATAAGCCTTTTTCGCCTCGAACTTTTCGCGCGAGTGGTCGCGGATAATGTATTCCGAAGCAGCCTGCTCGACCGTTCCGTTAATGCCGACCAGATGATAGAAACCGTCGTATTCCTCGGTGTGTTCGGGACGTTGGGCGGCAGGCAACAGCGCGTTGATTTCGCAAACAACCTGAAGCGCATTGATCATCTTGTCCTTGGCGTATCCGGGATGGATGTTGCGCCCCTGCACGGCGATCTTCGCGCTCGCGGCATTGAAATTCTCATACTCCAGTTCCCCTTCGAAACCGCCGTCCACCGTATAGGCGAACTGCGCGCCGAAGGCCTCCACATCAAAGAAATCGACGCCCCGCCCCACCTCTTCGTCGGGCGTGAAACCGATCCGCAATTTGCCGTGCGGAATTTCGGGATGGGCCATCAGGTATTCGGCAGCCGTCATAATCTCGGCCACTCCCGCCTTATCATCGGCTCCCAACAGCGTCGTCCCGTCGGTGGTGATCAACGTATGCCCCTTGAAAAAGGCCAGTTCCGGAAAATCCGCCACACGCATCGTCAGCGTATCGTTTAACCGAATGTCATTGCCGTCATAATCACGCACAAATTGCGGTTTCACTCCGGCTCCGGCCATGTCAGGACTCGTATCCACGTGCGAAATAAATCCGATGACGGGTTTCCCCTCGTGCCCCGGTGTCGCCGGAACGGTACCTGTCACATAACCGTGCGGGTCGATCTCCGCATCGGAGAGTCCCAGCGCGAGCATCTCCTCGAGCAGCAGGTTCAGCAGCGTTAACTGCTTGGCCGTCGAAGGGAATGTTTCGCTCTGCGGATCGCTCTGGGTATCGACGGACACATAACGCAGAAACCGCTCCACCAGCCTCTCCCGATCAATCTTAATTTCCATTTTATTATGTCTTGATTAATTTCGTTCCAGTTACTTTACAACCCTTGCGACCGGTCCGGCTTACTCGGCCTCGGGTTTGGCTCGCAGACTGTCCCAGATGAAATAACCGATAATGACCACATACATTACCACGGCCAGTATTTCGGCCCCGGAAGTGGCGTTCCACGACGAAGCGAACCAGTCGGCCCCGAAATACTTGAGCAGCGCACTCACCACGCCCATCAGCGCTCCGCCCGCAATAAAGCCCGACGCGATCAGCGTTCCGCGCTCGCGCCGCGCCTTTTTCTCGCGTTCACTGCCGCTGCGGCTGGCCACATACCAGCTGATCAGGCCGCCGACCAGAAGCGGAGTATTGAGCTCCAGCGGAATGAACATTCCCAGCGCGAATGCCAGCGCCGGCACGCCGATCATCGTCAGAATCAACGCCAGTGCAGCACCGGCCAGGTAGAGCATCCAAGGAGTGGCGCCGCCCTCCATCAACGGCTTGATCACCGCCGCCATCGCATTGGCTTGCGGAGCGACCAGCGCCCCTTCGCCGACGAAGCCGTATGTTTTGTTCAGGATCATCATCACACCGGCCACTGTCGCCGCGGACACCGCCGTACCGAGGAACTTCCAGCCCTCCTGCTTCGCGGGGGTAGATCCGAGCCAGAAACCGATTTTCAAGTCGGTGATGAAACCTCCGGCCATCGCCAGAGCCGTACAAACCACCCCGCCGATAATCATCGCCGCAGTCATGCCGCCCGTTCCGGTCAGCCCGGCGCTCACCAGCACCAGAGAACTGAGAATCAGCGTCATCAAAGTCATACCCGAAACCGGATTCGTTCCGACGATGGCGATCGCATTGGCCGCCACGGTCGTGAACAGAAACGCGATGACAAAAACGATCAGGATCGCAATGCCCGCATGGAACCAGTTGTTCAGCACCCCAAACTGGAAGAAGATAAAAGTAGTCAGCAGCGTAGCGATCAGCACCGTGAGGATCAGTTTCATCGGCAGGTCGTGTTGCGTACGCTCGGCCGTCTCGTCTGCTCCTTTTTTCCCTTTGAGTTCGCTGACGGCCAATCCCAGCGCCTGCCGGATAATCTTCGACGAACGGATAATACCTACGACGCCCGCCATGGCGATGCCGCCGATACCGATATGGCGCGCATAGTTGCGGAAGATCTCCTCCGGGCTCATGTCCCGCAGCAAGGTCGTCACACCTTCGCCCACAGCGATGGTCTGCCCGTCGGCAAAGTGGCTGATAAAGGGAATCAGCACGAACCATACGGTGAACGATCCGGCGCAAATGATCGCGGCATATTTCAGCCCCACGATATAACCGAGCCCCAGCACCGCCGCGCCGGTATTGACCTTGAACACCAGTTTGGTTTTGTCGGCCAGCACCGTACCCCACTGCATGATCCGCGTCGAAATCTCTTCGGTCCACCAACCGAACGTACTGACGACGAAATCGTACAAGCCGCCGATCAGCCCGCTCACGGCCAGCAGTTTGGCCTGATTACCCTTCTTTTCCCCCGAAACGAGCACTTCAGTAGTGGCTGTCGCCTCCGGGAAGGGATAACGTCCCTGCATATCTTTGACAAAATATTTCCGGAACGGAATCAGCAGCACGATACCGAGCAGGCCGCCGAACAGCGACGAGAGAAAAATCTGGTAAAACTGCGCCTCCAGTCCCAGAATATAAAGCGCCGGCAGCGTGAAAATCGCCCCGGCGACGATAACGCCCGAAGTGGCGCCGATGGACTGGATGATGACATTTTGTCCCAGCATGTTTTTACGCCCGGTAAGGTTACCCACGCCCACCGCGATGATGGCGATGGGGATGGCCGCTTCGAAGACCTGCCCGACCCGAAGGCCCAGGTAGGCGGCAGCGGCGGAAAAGACGATGGCCATCACAATACCGAACAGGACGGAATAGAGCGTGACCTCTTTCGGACGGCTCGCGGCCGGCATGACGGGATGATACTCTTCGCCGGGGCGCAGTTCGCGGTATGCGTTGTCCGGCAGCGAATTGGACTGCATGTTTTCGGGTTGGGTGTTTTCGGATTGCATTTTTATCTGATCTGGTTATCTGCATTATATGTTCGAACGATGCCCTGCGGAGCGGGGAAAGCCACAAACCGCCTCTGCCGTCGGCGGTGCCGGCTCAACAGTACCCGCACCGACCGGATAACTCTTATCGCAAGGCCTTTACGCCGGCAATACCGCCACGGTCCGGCAAAGCAACCCAAAGGTAGCCGATTTTGGCGAAAAGTGGAAAAATTCCGTTAAATTTGCCACCCGAAACCGGGACGGGAAACACCCCGGACAAACCTGATCCGCCCATGTGGTTAGCCTTCGCCTTCCTTTCGGCCCTGTTACTGGGTTTCTACGACGTATTCAAAAAACAGTCGCTCGACGGAAATGCCGTCCTGCCGGTACTGCTGCTCAACACGCTGTTTTCTTCGCTGATCTTCCTGCCGTTTATCCTGCTTTCGGCGTGGATGCCCGAAGAGATGGCCGCCCATCCGCTGATTTACGTCCCCGCCGCAGGATGGGAAGTGCACCGCCTGATCCTGCTCAAATCGCTGATCGTGCTCAGTTCATGGATGCTCGGCTATTTCGGTCTCAAACACCTGCCCATCACGATCGTGGGCCCGATCAATGCGACACGTCCGGTCATGGTGCTCGTCGGGGCGATGCTGATCTTCGGCGAGCGGCTGAACCTCTGGCAATGGATCGGCGTCATCCTGGCCGCCGTGTCGTTCCTGATGCTGAGCCGCTCGGGACGGAAGGAAGGCATCGACTTCAAACATAACCGCTGGATCTTCTGCATCGTACTCGCCGCTTTGCTCGGGGCCGTCAGCGGCCTCTACGACAAATTCCTGATGCGGCGGCTCGATCCGATGCTCGTCCAATCGTGGTACAATCTCTACCAACTGGGAATCATGTCCGTCGTGCTGCCCGCCCTGTGGTGGCCGCATCGTAGCTCATCCCCGTTCCATTGGCACTGGAGCATTCCGCTGATCTCGATCTTCCTGTCGGCAGCCGACTTCGTCTATTTTTATGCGCTGAGCCTCGACGATTCGATGATTTCGGTCGTATCGATGGTACGGCGGGGCAGCGTCATCGTCTCCTTCGCATTCGGAGCGATGCTGTTCCGCGAAAAAAATCTGCACAGCAAAGCGGTCGACCTGGTACTGGTGTTGATCGGCATGCTTTTCCTCTACTGGGGATCGAGGTAGACCTCGGCTGCCTATTTCATGTTGCGGGATTCATTTCCCGTTCACACACACCTCCCGTTTAACGAAAGGAATATACTGCGCCCAATCCCAAGCCGTCACGTCATGCTGCCCGGTACGCAGGTGGTAGCCCACGCGGTGCGCCAGCGGTCGATCGGCCGGAGGCATCGTAAAGGTATCCAGCCCCCGGTACCCGTACAGCGCATACACTTCTCCGGCATGCGCCGCCGCCAGGAACTCTCCGCGCGGATCGGCCCACAGGTCTTCCGTCGCGCTGGCCACGTAAGCCGGACGCGGAGCCATCAGTGCGATCAATTCATGCTGGTCTACCGGCAAGGCCGCTTCGTTGTTGCGGTATTGCTGAAAATTCGGACAGAACCAGTATCCCACCGGTCCGCAAATCAGGTCCGCCGTCTCACCGAATTCGCGGCGGAAAAGGGCCGCTCCCCCACAACCCGAATTGGTCGAAATCACCGCTGCGAACCGCCGATCCTGCGCCGCAGCCCACAAAGCAGTTTTGCCGAGCCGAGAATGCCCCGTAACGGTAACCCGCGAAGCATCCACTCCGGGTGCCTGTTCCAGATAGTCCATAATGCGGCTGAGTCCCCATGCCCAGGCCGAAATAGCGCCCCAACCGTCGGCCCGTTGCGACGTGTCGCCGAACAGGCGGATCACACTCCGATCACGGTTACCCGTCCCATCGGGATAGATGTCGTTGTAGCATGCGGTCACCAATCCGAAACCCTCGGACAGCAACGTATCGACCGGCCAGCTCCACGCATTACTACCCCGGATCGCCTTGCTGCCGTCGTGATCGGTCACGCCGAAACGTTCGTTATTGCGGCACCAGGAGGTAGTCGGCAGAATACCGGGATCGGGGTTTACCGTCTGATTACCGTAAAAATTATATGCCAGGAACACCGGCACCCCACGCTGGCAGCCACGATGTTCACCGGTCGCTTTATCTTTAGGCAGATAGATCAACACCAGCACATCCTGCCGATCGGCCGGCGAACGGTCTGTCGCAGGCCGGATAAAACGGATGCGTACCTGACGGCGAATCGCACGCCCGTCGAGCGCCTCCTCTTCGGAGAGCACGGTGTACTCCGTCGACAACGGCACTTCCGGCGCCGGCACATAGCCATACATCTGCGACCGAAACAGCGGCAGGATCTCCCGGTCCCGGCGCGATTCCCACTCCCCGACCGAAGTCACGCGCCTGCCGTCGTTGCACACGAGCGGTTCCGGCAGCGTATAATGCGGCACTTTCGATTCATCATAATTAGCCTTGTCCGCCTGCGCCGCGACACGGTCGACACCCAGCAAAAACGCACCGCCGGACAGCACTGCGCATATTCCTGCCTTCCGGATACGCAGCCTGCTGCACCATCCGCACCTCTTCATTGTTTTCATCTTCATCCGTTTTTGGGTCATGCGGGTTATCTTGATAAAAATCTGCGATCGGGAACTCCCGATCCGGACCTTGTCCTGCAAGATTCGACAAACGATCCGATATCAGGAGATGCCCGCCGGATAAAGATAGCAAAAAGTAAATTTTCGGGAAAATCGACCGCTCCTGCATATGCCCCCCTTTAGAAAATGGGCATAGCGGCGATATAATGCAAATATCACTGAAATAATGATTTCCTGGAAAAAACGGTAAAATTGATCCACTAGCGACGGCATAAAATGACCCGAAGAAAACGGATGAAAAAGACCCGTGTGAAACGGTCTAAAATGATCCACCTAAAACGGAGCAAACTGATCCACTAAGGGTTTTGAGCAAATAAGTTGTTCGGCAATAGTTTAAAGAGGCTTCGGATTTTGTAAATTTTAGTTTCGGACTAAAAACCAAAATCTGAGAATAATGCCCAACAGACCCTTAAAGATGCACAAATTACGGACTATCATTCGATTATACACCGACCGTGTGGGTCTTCGTGCCATCTCGGAGTTGGCGCGCACCTCCAACAACACGGTCAAAAAGTACGTAGGCAAGTGGCACACACTTAACCTGAATTACGAAAGAGTTTATCGCCAAGAGCGATGCTGAGCACTACGAGTTGTTTTGCGTGATCGATCCGCCTGCAGCGCCTAATCCGCGGATGGATGCCCTGGAGGCTATACTGCCTGCCGTTTGCAAAGAAATGTGCCGCAAGGGTATGACCGGGCAGAAGCAATGGGGACGCTATATCTCCTTTCATCCAGACGGTTCCGGCGTCACCCAGTTCCGTGTAGCCCTTCGGCGCTATGCGCGCATCACCAACCCGTCGATGCGCATGTAGCATCAGGCGGGGGACAAGCTGTTCGTGAATTACACCGATAACACGCTGTATCTATCCTCCGGGAGAACAGCCCTGTGAGATGGAAGTTTTCGTGGCGATCCGGGGCTATAGCCTTGACCTATGTGAAAACCGTCGAGAGCCGGTACAAAGAGGACTTTATCCCAGCCTGCGAGAACTCCCTATTACTATATCGGCGGCGTTCCAAAAGCTATCGTTCCCTATAACCTGAAGAGTGCCGTCACTACGGCGAGCCGATACGAGACAGTTCTAAACCAGGAGTTCGAACGGTTCGGCGATCACTACGGCGTTACGGTTCTTCCGGCCCGTGCCCGCAAACCCCAAAACAAGGCCCATATCGAGAATGCCTTCAAATTGACCTACAAGGATATCTTTACGGCGATCGAGCCGCTCCACTATCCGGGTCTTCTTTCCCTTAACATCGCGATCCGCTCGGCGCTGGGCAAAGAGTATGCGGCCCGTATCTGAGGACGGTTTTATTGTATCGTGCTGTATGGTTCTATTTTCTGTTTGTTGATTCCGTCAGGCTTCCGTTACGGAAGGAGAGGATTCCTGGGCAGGTGTTGCGGATTGGGCGCTACCGGCTCCGGCGTCTGTGTTTGCCTCCGTGTCGTTGCTTCCGGTGTTTTCCGTAGTTTCTGCAGCCGTGCCGCGTCCCCGACCGCTGCGGCGGCGTCCGCCGCGTGAACGGCTGCGGGTTGCACCACCGTCGGCGTTTGTAGCCTCATCAGCGGTGTCTGTGGAGACTGGGGCGTGTTCGGAAGATGCCGGAGTGTGCTTATCCGCGCCTTTCCTGTCGGCACCTGTATGTCCCGGTGTCTGATCCGGAGTAGATCTTTCCGGATCCTGTTTTTTGGTATTTCTGCCGCTGCGAGTACGATCCGAACCGGATGCCGCTGCATTTTTGCCGGAAGATGGCTCTTTGGCCGTCTCTTTGCCGGTGCCGCTGCTACCCCGGCTGCTGCGGTTGTTGCCGGAGGTCGAGGTACTGCGGGAATTTCCCGATGCGGAAGCGTTGCGGCGACGTCCCGTTTCGATGTCGCCTTCACGTCCGGTGGTGGCCGTGAGCGTCTTCATCCGCTCCAGGGTGTCGAGGTGTATTTCGAGTGCTTTGACCGAAATGAGCAGTTCACGAATCGAGATTCCTAACGAAATTACCAGCAGGATCAATGCAACACCGAATGTGTAGACGGCTGCCATTTGCAGGCCGATGTAGATCAGGAAGGTGCAAACGACGCACAGCAACAGGCTGCTCACGCCGAAAAGCTGCATTTGCCGGGCCATGTAAAGCCTCCGGCGCAAGTTGGCCAGCTGCAGGCGCGTGATGGCCGACGGATTTTTGTCGTGGTCGGCTTTCAGGTTGCGCACGACCTGTGCGTAAGAGAGGAAACGGTTCGTATAAGCCAACAGGATCAGTGAAATGGCTGAAAAGAGAATCGAGGGCGTTGAAAGAGTAAGTTCTGTCATTGACTTTTTATATTTTTTTGTTTTGCCAGTTTGCTTTTATGAGGTAAAGATAGGTAAATAATAGCAATACGATACTATAGATGTGATCGACCGTCCAACAGAGGGCGATGTCGGGACGGTTTACGATGATGATTTGCCAAATAGCGGCCACGTATACCACCAGGGCGATCAGTTCCATGAGCATTGCCGCGCGGGTATTGCCGGTTCCCGAAACGGCACAGAACAGCATGTTGCCGGGGATGAGCGTGAAATAGATGGCCACCATCACCCACAGCGAGGCGATCGATGCGGAGATCAGCGATTGGTCGCCGGTATAGATGTGCAGGACGAGGGATGGGAAGAGGGCCATCAGGGCCATGACCGGAAGGGCGACCCAATAGGACATCCGGACGATTTGCCAGACGGTCGGCATCACCAGTTTCGGCTCGCCGCGGCCCATCAGGGTACTGACGAGGGCGCTCGTGGTCGAACCGAATGCGCTGATCGTTACGAAAAGGATCGACGAGAGACTGCGCACGATGTTCGAGATGGCGAGTTGCCGTTCGCCGAGGTGTTCGACGGCCAGGAAGAAGAGGAACCAAGTGGCGGTGGAGATGAATGCCTGCATCATGGTCCAGATCGAAACGTTGAAAATCAGGCCCAGTTCACGGAAATTCACGCCCCGGAAACGGAACAGTCTGTAACGGCGCGGATTGCCTTTCAGGCGGGTGTAGATAGCGAAAAAAAGCAATGAAACCAATTCCGCCGCCGACGAAGCGATCGCCGCACCGGCGATGCCGAGTGCAGGACAACCCAACTTGCCGAATATCAGGATGTAGTTCAGCACGACGTTCGTGAGCACCATTAAGACCGAGTTCGCGGTAAGGATACGGGTGTTGGTCGTCCCGACGTAAAAGGCCCGGAACAGGACGGCCGCGAACGAGAAAAAGAAGCCGTAGATGCGCCAGTCGAGGTAGCTGATCGCAGCGGTGTAAACGGCATCCGAATCGATTAGTCTGCGCAGCAGCAGCGGCGTGAAGCTTTTTGAAACGAAGAACATCACCGCGGCAAAAAACAGCAAAAAGAGCAGCCCTTGCTGGAAAATCGGTCCGATCTCGCGCAGGCGGCCTTCGCCGTTCCGCCGGGCGATCAGGATTTGCACGCCGATACTGAATCCGAAGCCGAGCATGAAGATGGCCATGTAATAAACGCCGGCCAGGGCCGATGCGCCCAGTTCCACCTCTCCCACACGTCCCAGGAAAGCCGTGTCGGTCAGCCCGATCATATTCTCCATCAGCAGGCTGATGAGGATCGGGTAAGTGATTTGCCAGATATGCCGGTTGCTGTAGGCTTTCATGCGGGGTGCTGCGGGGCGGATTTGTAGATTTCCGGCACCTGTGGATTGCGGTTGGCGCAAGATCATGCCGGGGACGATCGTTGTTTATTATGACAGGGAGTAACTTGACTTTGGTTTCGGTGCGGTTCGTTCGGTTCAGTCCGGGGTAGATCCGTAGTGTATTCCGTGAACGCGACCGGGGGACAAAGGTAGGATTTTATTTCCAAAAGCTTAACTTTGGGTATTATTTGTGCAGTCCATACGAGACTGTGCGGAGGTATTTCCGGGACATGGCCGGAGTCGCCGGAATCCCTTTCGCGGCGGATAATCCGGATGGTTCGGTACTTAATTCGTGAAGCAGAGAGTAAAATAAAAAGTAGAGATAAAGGAATAAAATGGCAACGGTCAAAAAGAGTTTTCCGGTACTGGAGATGAGTTGCGCATCGTGTGCAATGAGCGTCGAAAGCATGGTGCGGAGCATTCCCGGCGTGGAGGCGGCCTCGGTAAATTTTGCATCGAACCTGCTGAACGTGGAGTACGATCCGGGGGAGGTGACTCCCGGACGGTTGCAGCAAGCGGTGCGCTCGATCGGGTACGACCTGATTATCGACGAAGACCATGCGGCTGAAGAACAGCAACAGGCCCAGCAGTCTCATTACCGCGCTTTGCGCCGCGATACGGTCGGAGCATGGATTTTTGCATTGCCGCTGATGGTGGCCGGCATGGCTTTTATGCACGATGGCTGGGCTGCGTGGCTGATGCTGGGACTCTGTGTGCCGGTGTTGTGGTTCGGACGTATTTTCTTCGTAAATGCCTGGAAGCAGGCGCATCACCGTACCGCGAATATGGATACGCTGGTGGCCCTCAGCACTTCGATCGCTTTCCTGTTCAGCCTTTTCAATACGCTGTTTCCGCAATTCTGGCTGGCGAGAGGACTCGAACCGCACGTTTATTACGAAGCGGCCGGGATGATCATCGCATTCGTGTTGCTTGGTAAATTGCTCGAAGAACGGGCCAAAGGAAATACTTCATCGGCGATCCGCAAACTGATGGGGCTCCAGCCCCGCACCGCGCGGGTCGTGTTGCAGGACGGCACCGAACAGGATGTGCCTGTAGCCCGGTTACAGGCCGGAGAGCGTATCAGCGTGCGGCCCGGGAAAAAAATCCCGGTCGACGGAACGGTGGTTTCGGGCGGTTCGTTTGTCGACGAGAGCATGATTACCGGCGAACCGGTACCTGTCGAGAAAGTGACCGGTACACATGTCTATAC
>ERZ773109.1539-NODE-1539-length-13336-cov-3.094646_pt1 | contig 13336 bp, 9 predicted proteins | sample MGYA00580569_ERZ773109 | MGnify/ENA primary metagenome ERZ773109 (study PRJEB29015, sample SAMEA2737852) | human gut metagenome | biome: human gut; feature: human-associated habitat; material: faeces | place: China | collected 2012 ...
AAATACCACTTAATCGTGTTCGATTAAGTGGTATTTGTTTTTTGCAGGAAAACTATAAAAAGTTATCCGAAGCAAAATTCGTATTAAACAATCCCAAATCTGGCAATCATTACTCATTAACTCTAATTAATACCTGATTTAAATTACAAATTCATCAGCCGACAACCACTCGAACAGTGTAAAAATAATGGACAGGAATGTATAATAATTTTACAATTCGCGGCCATTTACAAAACGGCAGAAGGCTGTTTCCCTGAATTTTATACATTTGGTACGGTTTTAGGTTTTTTTATAAAAAACAAATGAATAACTACGTAACCCATCATGCGCATATTCCGTCGTTTCGGTAAGTATAAATCCCTCCGGCTGGTCAACTTGGTGGGACTCGCGATTGTGTTTTCTTCCCTGCTGCTGTCCTACAGCTACGTCAAAAAAGAGTTGAGCTACGACCGGTTCAACCTCAACGCCGGGTGCATCGTGCGCCTCTCCGTACAATACGACAACGAGCCGGTCGACGGACGCATTTACAGCAAACTCATCCCGGCGGCCGACCAACTGCCCGAAGTGGAGCAGATCGTCAAAATAGCCAAGGGGAACTCCGGTTTGCTTATCTACCAGAGCAAGTCGCACATGGTCACCGATTTTTATTACACGAGCGCCAATTTCCTCGATGTTTTTACCATCCCGCTGACCGACGGGAATAAACATGAAGTACTCGAAGCTCCGGACCAGGCGATAATCAGCGAAAGTTTTGCCCGGAGTATCTTCAGGAACGAATCGCCCATCGGCAAGAAAATCATCCTGAACGAACGGTTCGGGGATATTCCGCTGATCATTACGGGCATTTTCAAGGATATCCCGGAAACTTCGCATTTCCATTCCGATCTCATTATTTCCAGACCGGAAAAGCGGGCGGACCTCGCCTATGTATACTTGCTGACAAAAGAAGGTACGAATCCGAACGACCTGCAAGGCAAACTCACGAAATTACTGGCCGAGCGCCATTCGTCCGCGCACACCAAGACGGAAGCGAAGGTGATGCCGCTGACCGACATCCACCTGCACAGCCATAACCTCCGGGAGATGGAGCCGAACGGAAATATCCAGTTCATCTACCTGACCATCGGCGCCAACGCCCTGCTGCTGATCGTCGTACTGTTCAACCTCTGGCTCAACGCCAGCCTGATCTTCTCCCGCAGCCGCCATTACTATTACCTGCTCTGTCTCAACGGAGCGTCCCCGCGCCATATTTTCGATCTGAAGAAGCGACTTTGGGGCTCATTCTGGGCGTATTATCGCTGTCGCTCGGATTCCTGCTGAGCGGCACGATCGTCTCGCTGGGATATTTTACACTGGATATCTCCACCGGCGAGTCCCTCACTGTCAGCCTGATCTTCCTGCTGCTAATCGTACTGACCTCGCTGATCCCGCTGGCCGGGAGAGTATCCGCCAGGTTGAAATCGGGAACGACGGCGAGCCTGAAGCCGCCTCGGACCGTGCATACACAGGTGAAAATCATACTGGGAATCCAGTATGCGGTAATTATGCTGGTCGTGATCCTGGCTTTCGGCATGGGCAAACAGATGAATATGATCGAGCACACGCAGGTGGGCGGATCGGACAAAGACACTATCGTATTGGAATCCCAGACCGACCCGATCCAGACTAAATACGAACTGCTGAAAGCCTCGCTGCTGAAACATCCCGAAATCCTGTCCGTGACTGCGGCGATGGAACCGCCGGGGGGAGCCGTGCGCGACTACATCTCGGTCCGGGACGAAAACAGCGAAGAGAAGCAGAATCTTCCCATTTTTATCGTGGGGGAGGACTTTTTCCCGTTTTTCCGGATTCCCACCATCGCGGGACACGCTTTCTCCCCGGAACGTTTTTCCCGGGAAGAGCATACAAACCTGATGTTAAAATTTTACGACGACCAGAAATCCATAAACCTGCAGGAAGAATACATGGTCAACCGAAAGGGACTTAAAGCGCTGGGATACGACTCTCCCGAGGAGATCATAGGCAAGACTCTGCGGATCGAACACGAATCGGTCGGCTACATCCCGCAGGGGGTCGTCTGCGGCGTGACCGACGACTTCAACTACACCAGCATGCACGAAGAGTCCATTCCGATGATCATCATGCAACGTCCGCTGTTCCTGCACAACATCATGGTCCGGCTCAACCCCGACCAACCCAGGGCCCTGGAGACCTTCAACAACGTCTGGAAAGAGATTTTCCCCGATTACCCGGCTCGCTATACGTTCATCGGCGACGTGTACGGCCAGATATTCCGCAACGAGCTGAACGCAGGGAAACTGGTCCGCATTTTCTCCCTGCTGTGCCTGTTGATCGCCAACCTCGGCCTGATTATCTACATGGCCTTCATCATCAAGCTCCGGACCAAGGAGATCGGCATCCGCAAAGTGAACGGCGCCCGATCGGGCGAAATCATCCTGATGCTGAACCGCAGCTTTATCTGGCTGATCGTATCGGCGTTCGCGGTCGCCACTCCGGCCGCCTACATCATCCTGCAACGATGGCTCCGGAATTTCGCTTACAAAACGAGCCTCGACTGGTGGATTTTCGCCGGTGCCGGGATAACCGTCCTGCTCCTGTCCGTAATCGCCGTCTCGTGGCAAAGCTGGCATGCGGCAACCGCCAATCCGGCGAATGCGATCCGGAAAGAATAAACCCGGGTAGATCGGTCAACGACCTCGGTTATCCGCAATCCGCCGCAATATATTGCCGATAATTCAAACAAACCATACGATATCCGGGACATTCTCAAAGTCGTTTTACGGACTTCCCCTCTATAATTTGCGCCGGGAGTTTGATCTGCTGGGGTGTCGATTGCTTATCGCTCAACCGTTCCATCAGGATCTTCACCGCGAGCTGGCTGATCTCTTTGGTCGGCTGTGAGATACGGGTAACGGCCGGATGCAGGAAATCCAGAAACAGATTATTGTCGAACGACAGGATCGAAACGTCGTCCGGGATTTGCAGCGAAGATTCCCCGATCGCCCGGATCGCCCCGAGCATAATGGTATTGCTCAGCGCGAAGATCGCGGTGGGCCGTGCGGGGCTCCCGATAGCCAACTTGGTCTCCAGATATCCGTTGGTAATGGAATAGTCGTTGCCGGTGATACGGCTCCGGGTGTCGAAACCCGACTCCCTCAAAGCATCGATATACCCCTTGACCCGCTCTTTCGAGGGCATCGAATGGGGAACGCCGCGGATGCAAAGAATCTCTTTGTGTCCGTTTTCGATCAGCAGCTTGACCCCATCCAGGGCTCCCCGGTAATTATCCGTACAGATATAAGAAAGCGAAGTATCCTCAAAATAGCGGTCGATCAGGACGATGGGGGTTTGTTCGTCGATCTTCTCGAGGCGCTCCGGCCTCTCGCCGCACGGAACGAGTATAATGCCGTCGATGCTGCGGGTCAGCAGCGTATTGATACACTCACTTTCGTTACCCTCATCCTCAAGCGTATCGAGCAATATCACGGTGTAGCCGTACCGCTTGGCTTCAAAGACGATTTCACTGGCGATCGTAGCGAAATAAGGGTTGTCGATACTGGGGATCAGCAGCCCGATCGTGTAGGTTTTATTGGTGCGCAAACTTTGCGCAAGAATACTCGGCTTGTAATCGATGCGTTTGGCTTCGTCCATTACCCGCTTGACGGTTTTCGCGCTGATGCGATATTGTTCGTGTTTGCCGTTCAACACTCTCGAGACAGTCGAAATCGAAACTCCAGTGCGTCTGGCAATACTTTTCAGGTTATTCTCTGGACTCATAGCCGGATAAAATTTTACCGAAGATAAGAGAATTATTTGGATTTATAAATATTTTTCTTTATCCTTGTGAAGAAGCGCAATCGTTTGAGCAAATAAACGTTCCTGTTTTAGCGCAACAAATTGCGCACGGGCTGGCGATTCATTCACAAAAAAACGGAAACGAATAATTACGGGCAGGATGAAAAGCGAAAACAAACATATAGTCGTGGTCGGAAGCATTAACACCGACATGACCGTGAAATCCGGCAAACTGCCGCGTCCGGGCGAAACGGTGCTCGGCGGCGTATTTTTCAAAAATCAGGGGGGCAAGGGCGCAAACCAAGCGGTAGCCGCCGCACGGCTGGGCGCCTCCGTGAAGATGATCGCCAAAGTGGGTAAAGACGCTTTCGGAGAGGAATCCGTCGCTTCGCTGGCCCGCGAGGGTGTCGATACTTCGGGCATCCTTACCGATGCGGAGCACCCCTCGGGCATCGCGACGATTCTGGTCGACGACCGCGGGGAAAATATGATCTCGGTGGCTTCGGGAGCCAACCTTGCGCTGACGCCCGGAGAACTCGGCGCAGCCGAAGGGATCATTCGTTCGGCGGGCATCGTCCTCATGCAGCTCGAAATTCCGCTGCCGGTGATCGAACACGTCGCCCGGATGGCGAAGCAGCTCGGCGCGACGGTAATCCTCAACCCTGCACCGGCTCCGAAACAGCAACTCCCGCCCGAACTGCTGGCCCATGTGGACATCCTCATTCCGAACCAGACGGAAGCAGAACTGATCTCGGGCACCGCCGTGAACGACTATGAAAGTGCGGCGGCGGCGGCTGGGAAAATCGGGGAAATGGGGGTCCGGACCGTGCTCATCACCATGGGCGCCCACGGCGTGTTCGTTTACGACAGCGAGAGCGGAAATTCGGAAATAATCGTTGCTGAACGGGTCGAGGCGATCGACACCACAGCGGCCGGAGACTGCTTCTGCGGGGCACTGGCCGTGGCGCTCAACGAAGGCAAACCATTGAACGAGGCACTGGGCTTCACCAACCGTGCAGCGGCGATTTCCGTCACGCGCCGGGGTGCGCAACCGTCATTGCCTTACCTGCACGAAATGACAAATCGATAATACATTAATCTAAAATAACAGAACCTTGATGAAACGTTTACTTGTTTTTGTACCGCTGCTGGCGGTTTTCCTGTCGTCCTGTAATCCTTCCGGCAATTCCTCGCGGCTGCCCGAGAGTGTAACCATGTCGAAAGAGGTGCTTCTCGATAAAATCAAGGGAGGCTGGGCCGGCCAAACCATCGGATGTTCCTACGGAGGGCCCACCGAATTCGACTTCAAGGGCGGCATGATTACGAATTACACCCCGATCCCGTGGCCGGACGGTTACATCAAATGGTGGTACGAAACTTCCCCGAGTCTGTACGACGACGTGTATATGGACCTGACGTTCGTGGAGGTATTCGACCGTCTCGGCCTCGATGCCCCGGTGGATTCCATCGCGATGGCTTTCGCAACGGCCGAATACCGCCTGTGGCACGCAAACCAGGCGGCCCGCTATAACATCCTGAACGGGATTATGCCCCCCGAGTCGGGACACTGGCTCAACAACCCCCATGCAGACGACCTCGACTTCCAGATCGAAGCCGATTTCGCAGGACTGATGAATCCGGGAATGCCCAACAGCGCATCCGAAATTTCGGATAAGGTAGGACATATCATGTGCTACGGCGACGGTTGGTACGGCGGGGTTTATGTCGGGGCGATGTATGCGCTGGCTTTTGTCTCGGACGATATGGAGTTCGTGGTGACCGAGGCGCTGAAAACGATTCCCAAAGAGAGCAAATTCTACCAATGCATCAACGACGTGATCGGCTGGCACAAGCAATACCCCGACGACTGGCAGCAGACCTGGTTCGAAGCCACCCGGAAATGGAACGAGGACGTGGGCTGTCCCAGCGGCGTATTCGGTTCTTTCAACATCGACGCCGTCATCAACAGCGCCTATATCGTGATCGGCCTGCTGTACGGGGAAAAAGACTTCTTCAAAACGATGGATATCGCCACCCGTTGCGGCCAGGATTCGGACTGCAACCCGGCATCTGCGGCGGGCGTCCTGGGCACGATGATCGGATACAGCAACATCCCCGAATACTGGATGAAAAACCTGCGCGAGGTGGAAGATATGGATTTCGCCTTCACGCATACCTCCCTGAATAAAGTCTACAACACCGGCTTCCGCCACGCGCTGGAGATGATCCAGCGGAACGGGGGCACGGTTTCAGGCGACGAAGTGACCATCAAATGCCAGAATCCCGTCCCGGTACGCCTCGAACAATCTTTCGAAGGACATTATCCGGTAGAGGCCCGGGAGATGAATATACCGATGACGAAGTTGGACACGATCGAATTCGAAGGCACCGGCGCCGTATTCCGCGGGAAATTGCAGTGCGAGGACCAGAATTACGTAGCCGAAGTGGATTTCTATCTCGACGGGCAGTTCGTCGAGCAGGCCAAGCTGCCGGTTGCATTCCATGACCGCCGCCAGGAGATCTGCTACAAGTACCAACTCCCGAAAGGCAACCATAGGGCGACGCTCAAATGGAAAAATCCCCGGCCGGATGCAACTTTCGATTTCACCTACCTTTTGGTCTATTCGGATGCCCCGCGCGTAGATGACCACGCCCGCCTGCAGGCGGAGAGCATGAACAAGCAACCCGCGAAATAGATAGTCAGACCGTACAGCCATTTCGGAAAGCGTTGCGGGAGACGCCTGCAAGACCTGCTCATGCACACTGTCGCATCCGTCTCATGCAAACCGAGCCAAACGGATAAACATCGCGTACCATGAAAAACAGTATCAGAACGGCAGTTATCATCTGTTTCGCATTTCTGGGAGCCCTGCCCCTGCGGGGGCAGGAGCTCTCCCTGGAAATCCCGCTGTGGGCGACCCCGCCCACGGAGCACAACGGACTGACGGGCCCCGAAACGAAGGTAGGATCGAAAGGGTTCACGGCAAATGTTAGTTATCCGGTACTGAAGGTCTACCGGGCAGATGCGGCCCGGAACACCGGGATAGCCGTATTGATCGCACCCGGCGGCGGATACGGAGCGCTCGCGATGCGGCAGGAGGGCGACCCGTTCGCCGCGTGGCTGGCCGGACAAGGCATCACCGGCGTGGTGCTGAAATACCGCATGCCCAACGGACACCACCGCATCCCGCTCGAAGATGCCAAACAGGGCATGAGACTGATCCGGGAACACGCCCGGGAATGGCAAATCGATACCGCCCGAATCGGCGTGATGGGTTTTTCGGCCGGAGGACACCTCGCCGCAACGCTGCTGACCCGCTATGAAGCGACCTCTCGCCCGGCTTTCGGCATCCTGTTCTATCCGGTCATATCGTTCGACGACCGGTGGGCCCACCGGGGATCAGTCCAAAACCTGCTGGGAGCCGACTCGACCGAAACAATGAAAACCTACTATTCAAACGAGTTGCAAGTCACGCCGCAAACCCCGCCGACCCTGCTTCTGCTGTCGAATAACGACGGAACCGTAAAACCCCGGAACTCCATCATGTTTTATGAAGCCCTGCGGGAAAACCGGGTGCTTACTGCCCTGTATATCTTTCCTTCCGGCGGTCACGGTTGGGGCTTTCGGGATACTTTCGCCTACCACGAAATCATGAAGACACTGATACTGCAATGGATCGCCGAATTATGGCCCGAACAGGCCGGTGCGCCAAAATAAACCCGCTGCGGTTCGCCCCATAGCGGATTCCGCCGCCAATACGCAGTCCCTTTCGGCGATGCATTGCGACATACCGTCATAGCCTCCCCGGACGGAATGAGAACTTTTCAAATCATTCACTTAAACAGAAAAGCTTGATGAAACGTTTACTTTTCCTCGTACCGTTACTGACGATTTGTTTATCGTCCTGCCACCGTTCCGGTGGCAACGCTCAACTACCCGCAAATGTAACCCTGTCGAAAGAGGTGCTGCTCGACAAGATCAAGGGCGGCTGGGCCGGTCAGGCTATCGGTTGTACTTACGGAGGGCCCACCGAATTCAAATATCAAGGCAGTCTGATCCCCGAGTATGTACAAATCGACTGGAACGATACCATCATGAAATTGTGGTACGACAAGGCTTCCTGGCTCTACGACGACGTATACATGGATGCCACCTTCGTGAAGGTTTTCGACAGCCTGGGACTGGATGCCTCGGTCGATGCCTTTGCGGACGCTTTCGCTCATGCGGGATATTCGCTGTGGCACGCCAACCAGGCAGCCCGCTACAACCTGCTCAACGGCATCAAAGCGCCTGAATCCGGCCACTGGAAAAATAATTTCCATGCAAACGACATCGACTTTCAGATCGAAGCCGACTTTGCCGGGCTGATGGCCCCGGGCATGGTCAATTCGGCGGTCGGCGTGTGCGATAAGATCGGACACATCATGAACTACGGGGACGGCTATTACGGAGGCGTCTACGTGGCCGCCATGTATGCGCTGGCCTTCGTTTCGGACGATGTAGAATTCGTCGTGAACGAAGCCTTGAAAACCATCCCGGCAGAAAGCGAATTCCACAAGTGCATCTCCGATGTGCTCCGTTTCCACAAACAGTATCCCGACGATTGGAAACAGACCTGGTTCGAAATCGAGAAGAAATGGGAAGAACATCACTTCTGTTCCGCGTTCGATGCCTATAACATCGAGGCGAAAATCAACTCCGCTTACATCGTGATCGGATTGCTCTACGGACAGGGCGATTTCACCCGGACAATGGATATCTCGATGCGTTGCGGCCAGGACTCGGACTGCAATCCGGCCAGCGCCGCCGGTATTCTGGGAACGATGTTCGGATACAGCAAAATCCCGCAAAAATATCTCACGGCATTGCAGCAGGTCGAGCAACTCGATTTAAGCCATACCGACGCCTCGCTCGCAGACCTTTACGAGATGAGTTACCGCCAGGCCCAGGGAATGATCGAGCGAAACGGCGGCAGTGTAACGGGGAACAGTGTGACGATCGCGGTTCAGCAGCCGGTCGCCGCACCGCTGGAGGTCAGTTTCCCCGGTTTCTATCCGACCAAAATAATCGGTTGGAGAAAGATTCAGGAACAGAAAATCGAGAATCTCGCCTTTACCGGCAAGGGTATCCTCATCAACGGACACGTCAGCGGGCCGGGCGATTATGTCGCCGAAGTAGAATTGATCATCGACGGCCAGGTGGCCGAACGGGCGAAACTTCCGGTCGGATACCTGGAGCGCCGCAACGAACTTGCCTACACGTTCGACATTCCGAACGGGGAGCATACGGCGACCCTCAAATGGCTCAATCCGCAGAAGGACGCCAAGATGACCGTCGGAAGCGTCATTATCTACGGGGATGCCCCTCAGAAAAAGTAAAGCCCTGCAATCAACGGCAGTGATCAAGAGAACGATCCCGCGCATGAGTTTGTCATTCCTTTTCTTTTCTGCCATAGAGCAAAAAGGAATAAACACAACGTTCATTAAAAAGCCCAGGATAAAACCGTTAAATTGCAAATGTGTGCCCCTTTCGCAAGTCCGGCGGGGGACAAAAAGGAAAAACTAACTTATAAATACAGCTATGTATATCGTTCAGAGTTATTCGCTGGCCATCCTCTTCTGTTTTATCACGATGCTCTGTTGGGGATCGTGGGGCAATACACAAAAACTTGCAGGCAAGACATGGCGCTACGAGCTATTCTATTGGGATTATGTAATCGGCATCCTGCTCTTCTCACTAGTGTGGGCATTGACTGTCGGCAGTTGCGGGACAGAAGGGCGGAAGTTTCTGCCCGATCTGGCGCAGGCCAGCTGGGGCAATATCGGCAGTGCTTTTGTGGGAGGCGTCGTTTTCAATGCGGCGAATATCCTGCTATCGGCCGCAATTGCCGTCGCAGGTATGGCCGTGGCCTTCCCGGTAGGGATCGGCCTTGCGCTCGTGCTGGGCGTACTGATCAACTATATCGGATCGGCCAAAGGCGATCCGGTCCTGCTATTCGGAGGCGTAGCCCTGGTGATCGTGGCCATCGTACTCAACGGCATCGCTTACAAAATGATTTCCCGGGGCAGCCGTTCGGCGGCATCGTCGCGGGGAATCGTCCTCGCATTGCTGGCCGGATTGCTGATGTCGTTCTTCTACCGCTTTGTAGCCGCCTCGATGGACCTGGACAACTTTGTAACTCCGGCCGCCGGTAAAATGACGCCCTATTCGGCAATGGTTGTTTTTGCAGTCGGAATCTTCCTCAGCACGTTCATTTTCAACAGTATCGCCATGAAACATCCTGTAAGCGGAACTCCGGTTTCGATATCGGCTTACTTCAAAGGCGGATTCCCGATCCATCTGGTCGGGGTGCTGGGTGGAGTGATCTGGGGATTGGGTAACGCACTCAACCTGATTGCAGCCGGAAAAGCTGGAGCCGCTATCTCTTATGGTCTTGGACAGGGTGCAACATTAGTAGCCGCACTATGGGGCGTTTTTGTCTGGAAGGAGTTCCGTGGCGGCGGCCGCAGAGTGGACTGGCTCCTGGGATGGATGTTCGCGCTCTTTGTCGCAGGCATCGGGTTGATTATCGCCGCAGGTAATTAACACGTACGACGGACGCCAAAATAATTACAGCCACAAAATCCAAACGAATTGTGTACGATGACTAAAGACTCAAAATCCAAAACTGAAAATAGAACCATCCCTGTAAACGACAACATGGACCGCCGGACATTCCTCAAACGTTCGGCTTTGGCCGGAATGGCAGGCTTAGCGGCTTCTGTCGCGCCTGTGAATATTCTCGCAAATACAGACATGCCCGAAAAACAGGAGCAATTCCCCGATCTTAAATTCAATTCGGACGGAAAGTTCAAAATCCTGCAATTGACCGATACGCATTACGTATCGGGCGATCCGAGATCCGAGCGGGCGCTGAAAAACGTAAAGGAAATGCTCGATACCGAGCGGCCCGATTTAGTCATCCATACGGGAGACGTCATATTCGGCAAACCGGCGGAAGCCTCCCTGCGTGAAATATTGAACCTGATCGCCGAACGGAAAATTCCGTTCGCCGTTACACTGGGAAACCACGACGAGGAGTTCGGCAAAAACCGCCGGGAGGTGTTCGATATTATCAGAAGCATTCCCTGCAATATCAATACGCCGGTCAAAGAGATATACGGCGTATCGAACGACATCATCACCCTCTCGTCCGCTACCGACGATACCGTAAAATGGGTGTTCTACCTGTTCGATTCCAACCGCCACTCCAAACTGCCCGGAATCAAAGGATACGACTACATCCATTTCGATCAAATCGCCTGGTACCGGAACCACAGCCAGGCTTTCACAGAACGCAACGGCGGGACACCTGTTCCTTCATTGGCATTTTTCCATATCCCGCTGCCCGAATACAACTATGCCACCCGGCTGGACACGCGCCGCGTGATGAAAGGCAACTTCGGAGAAGAACCCTATTCCCCGCATGTAAATTCGGGTCTGTTCGTATCCATGAAAGAGATGGGGGACGTACAGGCGATCCTGTGCGGACACGACCACGACAACGATTATGCGATGCAGTGGAACGGCATGTTCCTGATGTTCGGCCGTTTCGGCGGTTGCGACACGGTATACAACGACCTGAAACCCAGCGGGGCCCGGATCATCGAACTGACGGAAGGCAAGCTTGGGTTCCGTTCATGGATCCGGATTTACGGCGAAGGAATCACACAGGATTTAAACTATCCGGAAGATTTCAAAACCGTATTGTAACTACACGATTCCCTGATATCGGTTATCCCGGGCCGGAGGCATGGCAAAACCTGTCGGCTCGGGACAACTGCTTTTAATAGACCTGTTGGCAAATCCGTCATTTGATTTTCAGGCCGGGAATCAACGGCCGTGTATCGACCAGCGAGAGCGACTGCACCATATCGAGCGTACCCTGTTTGTATTTTCGGAAATGAGGTGTGGCAATATGCGTTCGATAAGCGGCTTCATCGGCATAAATTTCGAGAATGGTAATCTCATTCGGCCGTTCTTTGTCAGCCACGGCATAAAGAGTCAACACACCCGGTTCCAACCGCATCGAGGCCTCGATCTCCTCTTCGAGGTAAACGTTGTATTCGGCCAGCCGTTCCGGATCGACAGTGATCCGCGACAACCGGACTTTGTTGTCCCGGCTTGGAGACGCCTGCACCGGTTTGGGCAGTTGATCGGCCGATTTTAGCGCATCCAGCGCCTTTGCTGCGGGTGGCAGCCCTATATAAGGCATGCACTGTATAACTGCAGCAACCAGTATCTCGGGAGTATTCCCGAGTTCCAGGTTGCCGGAAACATGCGAACGAAGCAGATCGTCGGCCTCCAACGTGGTAAGCATACAGAACACCAGTAATTCACGCGTTTTCAAATCGAGGCCCTGCCGGGCATAAAAATCCCCGAAGCAGAACCCGGTCAGCAAACGCACCACATCTCCACCCACGCCGCCCGGCACGTATGTTGTCTTTTGCCCGGCTTCATCGCCATAAAGCCGATGTTGGATGGTCGCTCCCCGCCGGTAACGATCCGTCTCGGTAACCGTCCCCTGTGTTTCCAACGGCAGAGAGATACCCCGCTCCCGGAAGACTTCATTGACAACGGCGATGGCATTCAACGTTTTCGGAAAACCGATAAACGGTGCGCACTGATAGACCGCCTCACGCAGTTCGACGGGCGTGACACCCACCGTGAGAGCTGCTGCTGCATGGGCTTTGAGCTGGGGCAGGGTCTGCATCACCGAAAGCACCGTACAAGTAATCAGTTCGCGGGTCTTCAGGTCGAGATCGCCCACAGCGAAAACTTCCCCGAAAATGTATTTCTGGAGAATATCCATCAACTCCGGATCCGTCCCCGTTCCCGTAAGCGCCTCACCCCCGAACAGGGCGGTATAGTTTTTCCTGCAAAGCTCGATTCTGTCCATAGTATCCTCTTTTTGAACTTCCTGCGCGACAGCTGGCCAAGTAAAGACAGCCAGCAAAAACATAATCAATCCTCTTTTCATCGCTTCTCGATTTGATGCCTGACTATTCGCCGACATTATTGAATAAACCTCTTTTCCCACTCCCGGGCAGGTTCTAATTCTTCTCCCGTACAAAAATAGAACATCCCGGTAAACGGATTTGTATATAAGTTACAGATAAATATACCCCGATTCAGGTTTGTACGGGCGTGCAGTTCCACCCGCCGGTGCAACCAACTATATCCGTCTCAAAATGCTTTCTTATAAGGGTCCTGAACCTTTTTCCAAAGAAAAACCCTATCTTTGCGCCGGAAGTACAGGCAATGGTATCTGCCTTGAACCGCCGCCCGGCCGGGTGCGCTGATGATACCTACAGGGCTTTGAGCCGTATTCTGTTGTAGGTTGAAACAAGCTAAGGATATGATCCGGACTTTAATCTTCATCGGCATGGGCAGTTGCCTGGGAGGCATCGCCCGTTACCTGCTGACCCGTTGGGTACAGGGAAGCACCTCTTCGTCGTTTCCGTACGGGACGTTGGCCGT
>ERZ773109.1557-NODE-1557-length-13211-cov-18.083764_pt1 | contig 13211 bp, 16 predicted proteins | sample MGYA00580569_ERZ773109 | MGnify/ENA primary metagenome ERZ773109 (study PRJEB29015, sample SAMEA2737852) | human gut metagenome | biome: human gut; feature: human-associated habitat; material: faeces | place: China | collected 2012 ...
GTATTAGGAATAAACCTAGCGGTGCAAAAGTTGTAAATGGTGCAGTTGTATCAGCAACGGGAGTCACAGGTGTTAAGTATAAGAGAAAAATTGAATTATCTACAGTATTAACTGAAGAGCAAAAAGCAAATGCGTATAATGCTCTCGAAGATATTCTGACTCAGATACAACAAGGAAAACTTTCCGATTTTAGGATGGTAATCAAAGGAAATCAAAGGACTACTCACTCAGATTCGAAAAAGCTGTCTGGAAGGGCAAAAGAATTAGATGAGAAAGGGTTCTATTTTTTAAAATATAATCCTAAGGGAAGTAAGCCGTCAGACGTATGGGATATAATTCCAGAAGATACACAGGGAAGAGGAGAACATTTCGCACCATACCCAGAAGATTTATGTAAAAATCCGATAATGCTAACTTGCCCAGAAAACGGAATTGTACTAGACCCATTTGTCGGTACAGGAACAACATGCGTAGTTGCGATGAATATGAATAGAAAATCAATTGGAATTGATATAGCATCTGACTATATTGCTATATCTAATGATAGATGTAAATAGGAGGTATGTTGTGAGTAAAGTAAGAGAACTATTCGGACAGTATTGCTCAGAGGATGCAAATATAGAGAGTGTACTAGAAAATCAATTGTGCCCATATAATAATAAAAAATGTTTTAAAACAAGAAAATCTGATTCTGAAACATCTATAGGGACATGTACAGTTAATTATCAGAATAAGGATATAATAATATGCCCTAATAGACTAACCGAAAAAAGCCAAATTTTTGTTGATTGCCTTCATTTACTGACATTGCATGAACCAGGGAACGAATTATATATAATCCCAGAGGTAACAATACCAGGTGGACATGTTGATTTCTTCCTAGTCTCAGCTAAAAACAAAAAGGTCAAAGATTTTGTTGGCATCGAATTGCAGACGATGGATACTGCTGGTACAGTATGGCCAGAAAGACAGCGGTTATTAGACGAGCATGGTATTTATGTTCCCAAAGATGATATTAACAATAAAAAACCATTTGGTATGAACTGGAAAATGACAGCAAAAACCATATTGGTTCAAATGCACCATAAAGCACAAACATTTGAAAATTTGAATAAGCATCTGGTGTTGATTATTCAAAAACCATTATATGAATATATGAGAAAAGAATTCTCGTTTTCTCATATTCAAGGTGTAAGAGTTGGTGATGCTGTGCACTTTCATTCATATGATGTTGTTGAAGAAGATAATGGACTTCACCTTGCCTTAGATACACGGGTTAGTACAGATACTAATGGTGTTGCTGAATGTTTGGGATTAAATGCAGAGGCAAATGTTGAACTGAAAGATATCATTGCTCTTTTAGAGTCTAAATTATTAGATGAGTACAGATTAACTTTAATAGTATAAGAAAAAAGGAAGGAATCTGAAATTAATCAGTTCCATTCCTTTTTTTTATGAAATATTCACTTTGAATCGCTTCTAATGAGAGAATATAATTTGATGACGCTCTATTTAAAGATGCTTTATATAAATCATAATCCTCAGTTGCTACCATTGCTGCTGTATTGTATAAGTCGGCATTTATCAAGTCCCTAACTCTTAAACCAAGAGAAGATGCATCTGGCTTATGATTTTCTAAAATGCTAACAAAAGAAGGAAAAAGAGCATTTGATATTACTTTATCAAGTTTATGAAAAGACTGATGTTCTTTTACAAATAAAAGGAAGTATTCAGAAAAATCTTTTTTGCATTTCTGATAGAGAAATAATAAAGCGGATTCTTTTGATGGCTCTAACTCTTCAATAATGGTATCTTCTCTTATTCCATAGAAAATGGCAGGAAATGTATTTCTTGAATTAAACAATAAATTATAGTAGGTGCTGTTCTTAGCATATGGTACATAATCACAGAGATATAGGTCTGAACCTAAATTATCAACTGCATATTCGTTCCATAGTGTTTCGAATAGTGGATATAAATACTGACCGATTTCAGAATCGGTTCCCCACAAAATTTCTGTAATCGAATTAAAATGTAGTTCCTTAGTGGCAAGTAATCCACATTCTATATTTCTACCAGACTCATCGTCTATGTAGTAATTGCTTATAACTGCATCACAAATCAGAAAACGATTATTTTTGTTTCTCTCATTATTGACAATTCGGCTAATTTGCTTGTGGTCTGGCTTATATATTTCTGCATATTTTAGACCAGAAGATTTAACTCTTTCGGCTATTCGTTTCGATGCTCTTGAATAAAAAAATTCCTCAATTAATTGTGTGTTCATTAAGTGCCTCCTGCGGTGGGGATTTTCTAAATTATAATTCAAAATTCTATACCGTGCAATACCCACCAAATAGAGATAGAATAAAATCATCGAAAGCGCAATCGAAATATTTGAGGGCTCTGATATCAAGAGTAGTCGAGAAAGGAGACAATCGTATGCAGGTTAAGTTGGTGGGTGTACAGCATGTAAATTTTACAAACAACGCTGGCGAAGTTATCAATGGTACAAAGCTTTTCTGTGCATTTAGGGATGAGAATGTAGAAGGTCTTAGAACAGAGTCTTTCTTTGTAAAGCCTGAGATTAAAATTCCTGAGTGCAAGATTAATGATGCAATCGAGCTTTCATTTAATATGAAAGGAAAAATTGAGATGATTTATAAGGCATAAATATCATTTATTAAAGTGGCGAGAGGAGGAGTAATCCTCCTCTTTGCTGAATAGGAGGAAAATCAATGAATCAGTATATTCAGGAAAGATATAATCGCAAAAAGATGCGATCTAGGATTTCATTAGGAGTTCAGATACTTATCCAAAAGCCTGTTATCAACCTTCTATGGGTGGTGTTGGTGGCGTGTGTGTTAGCTGTTGTATATGGTGAAGGTAAGTTTATGAGCATATATGAAAGTGAATCCTTTTTAAGAGAAGTAATGGATGTTGTGCTTAGAATAGTAAATGTAGTAGTTACGATAGCTTTCATACTCGCAATTATAGAAAGCATAGGTGAACTTACAGCTAGAAAAGATGAGGCGGATATGATGCTAGTTTTTGGTAATAAAAGAGATGTAATCAATCAGCCACCAATTCTTATCAAAAAGAAATGGGATAAGAAACGCGGGACGATTCAAAGAGAATTCTACACGTCAATATCTATGGAAAAATGGCAGGAAAACAGAGAAGCAATCTGTGATAGGTTAGATGAACACCTTATAGGGGATTTTAGCTATGGAGGAAAAAGGAAAAATAAGGGCAATCATATTTTCTTCGAGACAGGTAAAGGAAGAAAAGTACAAGAAAGAGGAACTTTATACGATGAAGGCTTCTGATATGCTCCTTGTCGGTTATGATTACGATGCATGGTATGGCTATTCAGAAAAAGTCCCAATATGTATTGATGCTTCAACAAAGAACAATTCGCAAACGCTTATTTGTGGAATGTCCGGTTCTGGCAAAAGTTATTTAACAAATCAGTATCTCACTCGAATATGTCTACATGGAGGGGCGGATTCGAAAGTATATTTTGCTGATTTTAAACAGGATGATAGTTTCTCACATCTTAGGAAGTGCCATAGATATTTTCCATATGATAAAACGCTTGATGCATTAGATGAAGTGTATGAAATCATGCATAAGAGGCAATGTGGAGAGGATAAATCTAGAAACTATGTAACTCTCGTTTGGGATGAATACATGGCAAATATCCTCGCTTTATTAGGAGCAGAGAAAAAGAAAGCAGAAGCGGTTATGCATAAGGTTTCTGAAATATTGATGCTTGGGCGTAGTCTAGCAGTAAGGCTTGTAATTGCCTGTCAGCGTCCAGATGCAACAGCATTTCCGACAGGATCAAGATTGAACTTTGGCGTGATTATAATAGTAGGTGCGTCGCTAGAAAGCATATACTCTATGCTCATGCCGAAGGAATTGATTGAGAGAGTTGGAAATAGAGAATTTCATACTGGCGAAGGCGTTATGCTGTGGCAGGGTTCAGAACTTAAGTTTATAAAAGTACCTGTAATAAGGGATGAAGAGAAAATGAAGGCAATTTGTGTTGAGGCATTGACAAGATAACCAGAGGCGGTGGCGGTGGCGAAGCCACAAGCCATCCGCAACAGGTTTGGTTTAGTATTACCCAAACCTGCACAAACATGTGCACTCCTTGTATTTACAGGCTTTGTAGCCTGTTCGCAAGGCTGCACATAATGAACAGGAGGCGATAAAAATAAAAGATACTCAGAGCTTTATGTATCAGCTTACGATTAACGCTCCAGAGGAAAAAGGATGGACGCATGAACACATATTAGAGGTGATGCGTGGAAACTTCAAAACGCTTGCATATATCTGCATGGCGGACGAGCAGGGAAGCTGTTATCACACGCACATCTTTGTGGTATTTGCATCTAGAGTGAGATTCAGTATGGTTAAGCGTTATTTCGAGGAAGCGCATATTGAAAAATGCAAAGGTTCAGTATCTGATAATGTAAATTATGTTAAAAAGACTGGTAAATGGGAAACAGACGAGTCGAAGCAGGAAAAGAAAATAGAAGGAACTTTTGAAGAGTATGGAACACAACCGCCAGACAGTAAAGGAAAAAGAAGTGATATGTCCGAACTTTACCAGATGGTATTGGATAATATGACTAATGCAGAAATACTGGCTCAAAATCAAGATTATATTCTTCAAATTGATAAGATTGATAAAGTTAGAACGACAATATTAACAGAGAAATACAAAGAAACAGTCAGACTGGATTTGAAAGTGGTTTACATTAGCGGAGCTACTGGAACAGGAAAAACCAGAGGTGTTCTTGAAAAGAATGGATATTCAAATGTATATCGTGTAACGGATTATCTGCATCCTTTTGATTCATACAATGGACAGCCAGTAATCGCATTTGATGAATTCAGTTCTTCTCTTAGAATTAAAGAAATGCTTTTATTTTGTGATATATATCCTATCGAGCTTCCGAGCAGATATACCAATAAATACGCTTGTTACAACAAGGTGTATATAATCTCTAATTGGTCTCTGGAAAAACAGTATTATGAAGTCCAGAAGGATGATAAAGAATCTTGGGAAGCTTTTCTTAGAAGAATTCACAAGGTTGTAATTTATTCAAAGGATGGAAGTATTAAGGAATATGATTCAGTAAAAGCATATCTGGAAAGAGATGAATTCGTTGAGATAGACGATGATGTAGATTTACCTTTTGATTGAAGGGAGTGATTGTTATAGATAAGAAATATATTCCCTTATGGGAAAAAGCAAATTTGACACTTGAGGAAGCTTCCATGTATTTTGGAATCGGTCAGAATAAGCTTAGGGAATTAACTAATAGTGATAGTTGCCCTTATGTTATCTGGTGTGGGAATAAGAGATTGATTAAGCGTAAATTATTTTCAGAATACTTAGAAAAGATGTACTCAATATAATTTGATAGAGATGTAACTTTTAATAGACAATGAGAACATGTTGAAGCTATAATGTGCTTGAGCGTGTTCTCTTTGTTGTTATGAAAGGAGATTTTACATGGCAGTAGAGAGACGCAAAGATAATAAAAATAGAGTTTTGAAAGAAGGCGAATACCAGAGAAGTAGCGGAACTTATGAGTTCAAATGGAGAGACAAGCGAGGCGGTCGGCACTCTATTAGTGCAGTTACTCTTGAAAAATTAAGAGAAAAAGAATTGGATGTGCTTCGTGATGTTCTTGATGGTGTCAGAGCGGATAAGAATAATCTTACTATCAATGATTTGTATAATAGTTGGGTACAGCTTAAGAGAGGTCTTAAGGATAATACTTTTTCTAATTATAAATATATGTACACCATGTTTGTTGAACCAGATTTTGGCAAGAGCAGGCTCGTTGATTTGAAGCGTTCAGATGTTAGAGGATTTTATAATTATCTGGCAGATGAAAGAAATGTACAGGTCAATACCATTGACAGCATACATACTGTACTGCATCAAGTATTAGAGCTTGGTGTTGAGGATGAATATCTTAGATATAATCCTTCTGATAATGCCTTAAAAGAACTCAAAAAGGCTCGTAATTTTGAAGTTGAAAAAAGACGAGCATTAACAGTTCCAGAGCAGGAGTTATTCGAGAAGTTTCTCAGCAAGCAGGGGCAGTACCATAGATGGTATCCTATTTTTACTATTATGTTATGGACTGGGATGCGTGTTGGAGAAATCACAGGGCTTAGATGGTGTGATATTGATTTAGAGGAAGAAGTAATCAATGTGAATCATACATTGGTATATTATTGCACCAGAACAGAGGCAGGACAGATTTTTGCAATCAATACCACTAAGACAAAAGCAGGTGAGAGAACAATTCCTATGCTTCCAATCATAAAAGAAGCTTTCCTCATGGAAAAGGAATATCAAGAAGAATGTGGAATTAAGAGTGAAGCAGTTGTTGATGGTTATAGAGATTTTATATTTGTAAATCGTTTTGGTAATGTTCAGCATCAAGGCACACTTAATAAAGCCCTTAGAAGAATTATAAGAGACTGCAATTTCGAGGTACTTGATAAAGATCACCGAGACAATGCAGTTATTCTTCCGAAGTTTAGCAATCATTCCTTGAGACATACTTTTACAACCAGAATGTGTGAAGCAGGTGTAAATATTAAAGTTATGCAGGATATTCTGGGACATGCGGATGCAGAAACTACGATGCAGATTTATGCAGAAGCTACTAAGGATTTGAAGAAGTCAGAGCTTATTAATTTTGATGATTATTTTAAACGAATTGTGGGTAATAACTGACTGTTTATGGTACTTGGCTAAGAAAGGAGAAAGATGACAATTAAAGAATTTTTACAATGGGTAATAGAGCATAAAGATTATGCTCCACTATATAGTTCTCTGGTTGCGACAGGGGCACTTGTTTTTAGTGTTCTATCGTTTATTATTTCAAACATGATTTCAAAAAAACGTGCCAAGAAAGATAAAATAATTTCTGATGCAAGATATGAAGAACAGAGAAAACAATATGAAGAACGATTAAAAGAGGAAAGAAAGCAAAGAGAAGAAGATAAGCGCGAGGCAGAAGAAAAGCTTCGTGTTAGTGAAGAACCATATCTTGTGTTTAAAAATTCCAAAATTGTTTCTAATTCAAACTCTGAACAGACTATTTTGCGTATGGAGTTCTTGAACAAAGGCAGAGGTGCAGCGTATTGTATAATTCCAGATTTAGAAGGTACAGCGGAAAGAATGAATAGGACAGAATTTACAATACGTCGTTATGAAGCTATTCAAGACCCGATTGCTATGGTTGGTGAAACATTTGTAATGGTAATGTCTTATGATAAAGATGTAAAAGACTTTTTTAGAATGAAACCTACAATTAGGTATGAAGATGCTTCTGGTAGAAAATATAAACAAACCTTCCACATTGATATTAGCGACAGGTTAGGTAATGGAACAATAATTAATTATGCTCAACCAGAATTATGCGAAGAATAATTGCGACCAATATGCGACTGATTTGCGACCGCTTATGAAGATAAGTGTAGATTTGTAAAATCAGAGCATAAAATACAGATAACGGAAACATAGTTATAATAAGATATAAAAACAAAATCGCAATATCGGACGATATTCCCGACGATGAAGTCACTCGATAAGTAAAAGCCAGTGTTTATGCGGGTTTGAAGCACCTGTTATCATGTTACTGCAACAAAAGTGCAACAAATTTTGAACGAATAGTACGGAATAATACTCCTATGTACGTTCAAGGTTGTGCTAATCCAATCAAATAATTTGTACCTTTAAGGACATTTTTCTAAAAGAAATTTTAGAGAGATGTCCTTTTTTGTTATGGTCAATCATTTAAGAATTGGAGGAAAAGAACATGAGTATTACAGCGTTAGGAGCAGGAGCCGAAAAAGCCCAAGAAATTATTTTTATCAGCGAAGCACATGAGAAATTCTACTATGAGAAATTAAAAGAGGTACGGTATCAGGACGTGTACCACAAGGCACTTTGCTATTGTCTTGGCATTAGCGATGATACCAAAAGAAATGCGAACCGTATTTATGATTTTAAGTCGGGAAATGTAAAGACAGAGTGTTTACACGAAGGCTGGCAGACCAGCGGAAGCGTAAAGGTAGTCAGAATGGCGTTTAACCTGTATTGCAACGCCACACCGAGCGTTGATGATTACAAGGACGCAGAGGAGCAGATAAACGAGTGCAGGCAGTATTCAGTGGAGGAATTATTCTGCTGTGCCTACGCACCATATTTTTGGCAGGCGGTACAGATCAGGTATCCGGAGTATGCAGTATATAACCGGGAGCTGTATGACCTGTTTGGAGGACGGGATTGATGTTAAAAGTCAGATTGATGGGAACAAAGAACGATATTAAGTGGTTTGGGAAGATTTTACAGAGAAATCCCAAGATTGAAGTGACAGAGTTTTCAGATTTATATCCCAATAAAGGGACAAAGAGATTTCACAGGGCTTATGTGGAAGTCAGAAAAAGCAACGTAAAAGAAAAACAGTAGAAAGCAAAGGAGAATTATCATGTGCAGAGTTATAGCAATCGCAAATCAGAAAGGTGGAGTCGGAAAGACCACCACGACAAGCAATTTAGGAATAGGATTAGTCAAAAATGGAAAAAAGGTGTTACTGATTGATGCAGACGCTCAGGGAAGCCTTACCGCAAGTCTGGGGTATCAGCAGCCGGACAAACTGGAAGTCACGCTTGCAACAATCATGGAGCATATTGTGAATGAAAAGGTATTTGAGCCTTATGAGGGTATCTTACACCATGACGAGGGAGTCGATCTGCTTCCGGCAAATATTGAGCTGTCCGGTACGGCAGTTTCACTTGTGAACATTATGAGCCGGGAAACAATTCTGCGGGAGTATGTGAACTATGTGTCCGATTTTTATGATTGGAAATAATATGTTTGGAGATATTGGCATTATTGTAGTGCTAATGTGTCTAGCAGAGCTTGTGTCATCATTGTTAACGTATTTGTCAACCTTTTTGATGACAAAGGTAGGCATTAATGTATCAACTGAGCTGAAAACAAAATTTTATAATAATATGATTGAATTACCTTCTTACAAACTAGATGCGATGCAATCAGGAAATCTTTTAACAAGATATGAAACAGATATAAATAATCTGTCTGATTTCCTTTCTTCCTATTTGGTGTCTTTTATAATGAATTTCTTTAGCTTTTTAATAATTTTATATTTTTCATTTTCTATAAATATCATTTTGACGTGTATTGTAATTATATTCTTACCTATAAGTTTATATATTGAAAGGTTATTTTCTGGTAAATTGAAGAAGAATATCCGTGAATTGCGTTGCATGAATGATGAATATTTAACGCTTTTTACAGAAACGATTAAAGGAAATAGTGACATTAAGCTTTTACGGGCAGAAAAATTTTTTATATATAAAATGGAAAAATTTCAAATATTTTATAAAGATTCTGTTACAAAATTAAATTTAACAAGAAACTTAGGAAGTTTTATAAAGAAGTCTATATTCGTTTTTTTGGAATTGGTAATGTTATTTGTAGGCATAAAGTATATTAAGTTTGGAGTACTAACAATAGGAAATTTTATTGCTTTTTCAAATTATTCAGCACGATTAAATAATAGTATATCCCAAATAATTAGAGTTTATGGCAGTTTTAATGAAAGAGCTATAGCTCAAAAGCCACAAATATTTTTGTTTGATGAACCTACATCAGCATTAGATGTTGAAAACAGAAGTGAAATTCTACAAATTATTCAGAATTTAAGCACTAGAAATACGGTAATAATGATAACTCATGATAGAGAAATTATAGGAGAGTTCGATAAAGCCAATATTGTAGAAATAGATAACTTAATACAACGTCCTAGTTAATGTACAATGACAGACTGAGTTATTAGTAGTTGATATATACAAGCATAATAGGTAAAAAAGACCAGATTCTCAAAGGATTGAAACCTGGTCTTAATTTTTGTCATTTTAAATTAGAAGCTATTTTGTTATTTAGTTGCTTTTTCAATCATATATACGCCTGTTTGTATGATAAATTCAGAAAAAAATACTATTACTGATAAGATAGCTAGATGGGCATTCATATCTTTAATAAAGCATATGGTGCAAAGACACCCTGCCAAACCACCTACAAACACAGGCAGATAATTTTTAATCTTTAAGGATTGTTGCCTTACTTTCTCCATATCATCTTGATGTATGCCCAATGTAAATTGTATATATGAATCTCTTTTCCGGCTGCTTTTTTCGCTATTATATTGAAGTGCCTGCGTGAAAAGTAGTAGAATACCCAATATAGCTAGCATAAAAATCAGGCTAAAAATCAATACTGTATTTTCATTCTGAATTCTTAAAAAATGCTCTTGTTTACTTATGATATGGATTGATTGTAGATTTTCATACTGATTGTCTATATCAAGGTTTTTATCTTTAATTAAGTTTAAACATAGCCTATATTTTATACAAGCATTTTTGCTCACCAAGTGAAAATCATCATTATTCAATATCAGGATACGCTGTTGCGAGCTTTCACAATTAAACAAATAATCCCATATTTCATAATCAGCAATAAGTGAAATATGATGATCCCCTACATTAATAGGAATCTCTTGATCTGGCTCAAAATAATGCCACTCCCTCCCATCAGGCATTTTTTGGATGTTCACCATTGACCTATCAAGCTGGCTCAACACAATAATATGTCCGCTTTCGATACCTAAATTTTCTCCTGTCATTTCAACATAAACATCTTCTGGTATCAAAGTAATTTTCATTTTACCGTATACAGTTTCTGCTTCCACTGATTTGAAAATAATCCATTTCTGCAAGTGATTTTCATTTTCTTGTACAAACTTCATTATATCATCATATCTCTCTTCCTCAAACTCAACAACATAATCATATGGACTGTTGGAATTATCCAGTTCTGCATTTGTTTGGCAAAGTATGACTATTATTATTGTCAAAAAATTAAGCACCCAGTATATGATTGCATATGCAGATAAGGATTTTGCAACATTCTTATATTCATTTCTGAATTCATTGAGTAATAAGAGATTCTTTTTATTCCAATCTTTAGGCGTTAAAGCACTGGAAAACCAATAGCCAAATGAATAAATGAACAAATATATTCCTAAAATTACTGCAAATACTGAAGCAATCGGTACAAGATTAGAGTATTCCCCTGAACCTATTTTATTGACGAGTAAAAGGAGGTTTCCACCTACTAGAAAAACAAATCCTATGATAGCTATAGTTCTTTGATTTCCATTTCTTTCTATTTTCGCTTTGCGGTCACTAACAATATCAGAAATGTTCTTACAGTTTAATAATGAATGGTTCAACACGATTCCTGCATAACAGATTAACAGAAATATTACGATGATAGGCAACATCCTTAATATGGGAATATCTTGTGTAACATTATTATCTGTATGGATAATCTTATTTAAGAAAATAACATCATAAATCCAAAAGCCTACTGCTGTTCCAACCACAGTTGCTACTATGATAGGAACTGTGGTTTTGGCAAGCAACCGTTTTTTTAACTCTTTTCTCTGCATCCCTAAGGCAATTAAAATACCCATGTTCCTAATATTTGTATGAAAAAAGTTTCGATATAAAAACATTAGATAAAGAAAAACCATTGCGAGAATGCCGCATAAAAGTAAATACATAATACTAATCAAACCGTTTTCATTATGTAACAATTCCATAAATGTTTTATCATGTGATAAAATAGCAAGAAAAGAAAAGATAGTGGAAAGAAATAATACAGCACCGGAATAAAACCTAAATTCTTTTCCTAATTTTATACTTTTATCAAATAAACTATCAAAAGATTTCATCCAGTTCCCTCATTTCTTCCTGAATTTTTCGGTAAAAGTTTTCGCGTGAATCTGATTTTTCGATTCCTTTCACAAACTTTCCATCCTTTAAAAATAAAATACGATTACAAAAACTTGCACTGAAAACATCGTGCGTTACTAATACAATCGTAATATGATACTCTCTATTAATTTGTTTAAATAAATCTAATACTTTTCCTGCTGTCCGTACATCAAGACTTCCCGTAGGTTCATCTGCCAGTAAAATTTTACTCCGTTTCATCACCGCTCTGGCAATTGCTGCTCGTTGTTGTTCACCGCCGGAAATTTCATCCGGAAAATGTGTTTCATAACTGCTAATTTCAAGTTTTTTTGTAATGGATGTATATTCCCTTTCTATTACTGTTTCGTCTGAATTTATCATTGCACAAGGCAAAAAAATATTTTCTTTTACGGTCAATCCTGATAGTAAATTGTAATCTTGGAATATATAGGAAATCACTTGTTGACGGTATAATTCTTTTTCTTGTTCTTTCATAGATACTAAATTTTGTCCCTCAATTTTTACTTCACCGTCTGAAAAGCTTTCCATGCCGCCCAAAATACGCAATAAAGTGCTTTTTCCACTTCCAGAAGCACCCATGATTCCCAAAAACTCGCCATCCTCAACGATTAAATTCAAGTTATTTAAAATATATATATTATGAATATTATCATAAAATTTTTTTAAATTTTTTACTGATATCATATTTAATCACACTTTCTTTATTTTTATAAAATGTTTATAAATCATTTTTTATTATTTTTTATATAAGAAAATGTAGTCTTTTGAAAGGTGGAATTAACAATGAAGAAAAAATTATCATTTATCATTGAGATTATTATAGGTATAATCTTTATATGTTTTGGATATTTCGTTATTGATACTGATTATTACGCTACACTTTTTTACGCAATGGGGTTCGGTTTAGCTTTTGCTTCTGGTGTTCAATTATTGAAAATTTGTTATTATGAAATGCCAAAAAATAAAGAAAAATTACAAAATATAAATAGAGAAAATCACATCAATAATGTTGATGAAAGAAAAATATTTTTAAGAATGAAAGCTGGTTCTTTAGTATATCAGTTAATGACTTTCGTGTACTTGTTTGTTGCTTTTGTACTTGCGTTACTTCATATTGAAGCATGGATTATAGGCATTATATTTGGTTTATTCCTACTGCAAACATTTTTAGGGATTATTCTATATAAGCATTTTGAAAAACATTTCTAAAACATTCAGTAAATTGTGACGAGGTAATACTATGATAGGACTTAAAAAACGAGATATTAAAAAAGCATTGAAAGCTGGTGCAAAAGCTGGCGGTG
>ERZ773109.1563-NODE-1563-length-13193-cov-11.100548_pt1 | contig 13193 bp, 10 predicted proteins | sample MGYA00580569_ERZ773109 | MGnify/ENA primary metagenome ERZ773109 (study PRJEB29015, sample SAMEA2737852) | human gut metagenome | biome: human gut; feature: human-associated habitat; material: faeces | place: China | collected 2012 ...
CGTCCTCCGGGACATAATGGCTTTTCTTGTCCTTGAAGTGCTTTCGGGTCTTGAAATTGATGGTGTGTCCCAGATACTCACGCTTTTCAAGAATGTTGCAGATGGTGGAAGAACCCCAGCCGTACACATCTTTGAAAGTCTTGTTTTTGTTCACGCCCTCGCCGTGTTGGGCAAGGTAAGCGGACGGAATGAGGATTTTTTCTTCTTTCAGCTTGCTGGCGATCTGATACGGACCGTAGCCCTCAATCGTCATGGCAAAGATGCGCTTGACCACATCAGCGGCTTCGGGGTCAACCAACCATTGGTCTCTGGCTTCGTTCCAGAGATAGCCGTAAATGACCGTGCCTGTGAGGTGCTTGCCGGACTTGCCTTTTGACTGGAAAGTGGAACGGATTTTACGGCTGGTGTCTCTGGCGTAATACTCGTTCATAATGTTGCGGAAAGGGGTAAAATCATCGTCACCTCTGGCGCTGTCCACGCCGTCATTGATGGCGATAAGGCGAACGCCACGCTGACGCAGGATTTCCATAATCTGACCGACTTTCAGATAGTCACGACCCATGCGGCTCATGTCCTTGATGCACAAATACTCCACATTCCCGGCTTCCACTTCTTTCATCATTGCTAAAAATCCGGGACGGTCAAAGCAAGTACCACTAATGCCATCGTCCGTGAAATGGACAATGTTTGTAAAGCCCTGCCGTGCGGCGAACTCCTCCAACATAGCCTTTTGATTGGAAATGGAATTGCTCTCACGCTGTTGGTCATCATCTTTGCCAAAGTCATCACGGCTCAGTCGCTCGTACAGAGCTGTGATTTTCTCGTTTTTTCTCATAACTTGCGCTCCTTTCTTCGGTTTTAGGTTGTGTGTTCTAAGAGACTTCCCAACCGCTTGATTAAGAAGTCTTTTAGAGCATACAACACCTGCCGCCATCTTGAATTTGCGGTACTGCTTGACGGCAAAGTGGTCCGGCTCCCGTTCCTCCAACTGAGAAAAAAGCAGGTCCACCGGGCTTTGATAGGTTTCGTCGTCCTCTCTGGCTTCACTGGCATTGATAAGGTCCAGAAGCGTGATGAAGTTCTTTTCTTCCTCCGTGGCCTCGTACCAGATGTAGCCGATCAGTGCGGAATAATAGAGGCGTTCTGCTTTGACCCAGAAATCTTCCGAAGATTTTTCTCCTTCGCCCTTCGTGTTCATAATCAGGGCGTTCACCAGCTTTAAGATATCTTTCTCTGACCGAATGTAAGCCAGTGGATTGTATTTCATGGATTTTCGGAAGTTTATCAGGTTGAGGCATTTGATACGGTATTTCTTCCGTTCCAGGAAAGCGCCGATCTCCGGCAGCAAGGTTCCTTTCGGATCAGTGCAGACATAGGACGAATGAGCTTGCAGCAGCGACGGCTTACAGAAGAACCGCGTCTTGCCGCTACCGGAACCGCCGATCACCAGAATGTTTTTATTTCTGGCATACTTCGGCTGCTTTGGACGGCTCACCATCGTGATCCGTTCCGTCTGCGTCATGGGGATGTTTTGGAAAAAGTCCTTGTCCATGTAGGGAGCAATATCCGCCGCCGTACCCCACCGGGCAGAGCCATACTCGATCCCGTGGCGGTATTTCTTGGCGTTCTTGCCTTTCAGGTAGACCGCCATGCGGAGAATCACCGCACCGGCTATGCCAATCAGCAGGTCCGTGGGATGAAAACTGAGCCACAGGGAGGAAAGTGCTGCCGTGAAGCCGTCCCCGATAGAAAGCAGCTTGCCGGAGAGGTCAGAACCGGGCGCAAGCCGAAAAGCCTGTGCCAGCTTATCGAAGGGATACACAAACAGAAGATACGGAAGGTTCAGCAAAAACAGTTTTTTCATGTTCATCTCTGCACGCTCCGATCTTTGACCTTTACTTTCTCCCGGTCAATGGTGCGGTGTTCCGGTTTCTCCGCCGCCTGTTCCTTCGCCTGGGTCAGCCGCTCCCGGATGGAGGGCTTTTCCTCACGGCTCATTTTGCGGCTGGCAAACTCCTGAAATGCCGCTGTGATGGCATCCGCGTCCCGGCTTTTGAAAAAGACCAGGTAACGGGGCTGCTCTGCGGCGGTATCTTTCTTCAAGGCAAAATCCACATGGTATTTCTTCGCTACACGGGAGAAAGCCTTGATATTCTTGTCGCTGATCTCGATATTGGCAAGACCTGCGTTCTGGCTGGCAAGCTGTTTAAGGCTCTGCCTGCCGCGGTAGATTTTGGGCTTCTGGCTTTTCTGGATTTCCTCCAGAAACTTTTTGACGGCCTTTTCAAAGACCTGCTCGCTTAGCTTGGCTCCGTCAACAATGAGCGTCACGGCACCTCGCGTTACTTCCTCCTGCATTTAGCCTCGCCCCCTTTGCCCATCCCCGTACATATCGTGCTGCACCAGGGAAGAATAGTAGCTGTTAATGGTGGTCGGGGCGTTATACAGCGCCGCCAGAAGATATTTCTTGATATTGCGGACATAGGTGGTGTTGTCCTTCATGCAGTCCATAACATACTGAACATGGGAACTGTCCAGCTTCATAAACCGGGACTTTACCACCTCCGCCGGATAATCATCTCCGGCAATGCGAATGACTTTGCGGGCAGAACATACGGTATCCACGATCAGGTCAACGATCTCGTCAAGCTGCTCACGGTCAATATGGCTGTCCTGCACCAGATAGCTGTACTCGATGTTATCCAAAATCACTTCACGATAACATTCTCTGGCTCCCATCCGATCCATTCCCATCCTTGCCCCTGCGGGGGTAGGGGGATTTGATTGGATAGGATTTGATAGTTCCGTACTTGATAAATCAGTTCTTGATGGATAGTTACTTGATTCTTCTTTATTTAATTGGGCGGGTTCTTCCTGAACAGGCGTGACCAATGTTGGGTTTGCCTGTACGGGATTTTCCCGTATAGGTTTTTCCTGTGCAGGTGTTGGCTCTTTAGGCTGCTCCAGAATGGTGTACTCGATCGAACCAAGCTGACCGTTTGCGCCTCTCACGCGCTCACGGATCAGATAGCCGTGTTCCTCCAACTCTCGGATGCCGCCGCTGATACTGTCGATGCCGTCCTTGCAGATACGGGCAAGCCCCTTCATGGTGTAGTCCCAGTTCTCTGGCAGGGACAGCATGAGGGATAGAAGTCCCTTTGCTTTCAGCGACAGGGACATATCCCGCAGATGGTGGTTTGACATGACCGTGTAATCACGGGTCTTTTCGATACGGAAAACTGCCATGCCTGATACCTCCTTCCTCATGGTTTGAAAAGTGTTGATTTTCGGTGTTTCCTCCGTCTGTATCTCTCCCATACCCTTCACATGGGAAAACATCCATGCCCCTTTCGGTTCGTGGCACAGAGGGGAAGGAACAGCGGATTTTCCACCTTTTTTGATACAGTTTTCAGTTCCCTACAATTCACGGTCTTTGTGGTCATAGCGGAGGTTGCCAGCTATGACCTTCGCATGGTTCTTTATTTTGATAAATCCCTTGTCCTGGTTCTCCAGGGCCTTTCCGTATCCGGCTTCGGTCAGGAACAGGCGCATTTTATCACCCTTGTATCCCATGGGGGACTCATGGGAGAGGACGTCAAAGACGATCATGTGGCGGGTATCGGGATCGAACCGCTCCAGGGCCATGATATCGTGACCGGTCATCTTCTGGGCACCGGATTGCTGCCTGGCCTCCGCCAACATTTCCCCGATAGTCCTTGCCTTGCCGGGCAGACGGTAATTCTTCTGAACATCCCGGATCACATCCATGCACTCCTTATCGGAGAGAGGACGGAGCTTTTTCAAAAGGCCTTCCGCCGTGTCCTTCATGGCCTTGTCAGGTGCATAGCGCCAGGTCATGTAAATTTCATTCAGAGCGGCCCCCTGGCTGGTGCCCTCGACCTGATAGATCATCCTTTTTTCAGCTTCACTTAAATTCATTTATCCGGCTCCTTCCTAAAATGGGCAACAAAAAAGCCACAGGTTTTTTATGCCTGCGGCTTGTGCCATGCTTCGCTTATGTGGGAGCGGAAGACAACAGAAAAGGGATACCATTCGTGAAAATAGTATCCCTGCTCTGTAAACTTATTCAATTTTTGATGGTTGCATTGTCTGTCACTGTCCACAAAGCCTTGATTTTACTTGTTTTTCTCAACCATCCTTATCAAAGCCTTGCATTTGCGAGGGTTTTCAGGTATTTTGTGGTTGTTTGGATTTTGCTCTGAAATTACATATTGTGGCAAATCAGAGCAAAATTGAGCATGTTGTTACTACCTGTTAGTAGTAAAATGAGAAGAGTTACTACTAAGTGTTTTTAGTGATTTATCTTGCTTGGTTTTTCGATAGAATCCTTGATCTACATAACCTATTCATAAATTAGTCTACAAATTTATAGAAAGAATTCAACTTCTTGAAATACTGCTCTTCATATTTAAATATTTCTCGTTCATCCCAAAGTTTTGTTTCCTCAAAGACATCTATAATAACTTTAGTAGTCACTAACGATGAAGCAAATTTCTTAATTCCTCCGGGATTACTTCCGGTTACTTTTCCATTCATTTTTGTTTCCAAATTCGAATTGCTAACTGATGCATTTAACTTAGATGTTAACAATGTCATATTACCTAAGGATTTCACAGCTCTATTACGACTGCTGATAAATGCCTCAACATCATTTCTATCTATCAAATCACCATTCTCATCATACGCTGCAACATCTATCCATGCAGACTGCCATTTTTGTGGCATAATATGTTCAAGAGTAAATTTGTCAATACGTAATCCATCCGAATATTTTTCTTCTTCTCCATCTCTATAAAGCATTTCTATTAAGAACAATAATAGTCTTGCTTGGTTATTACTGAACTTCCTAAATCTATCCTTATAAGAATCGTTCGTTGTTGGAGATTCAGCCATATATTCTTCTAAATATTTACAATCATCATCTACCTTTAATAATTTCTCACAACACTGATTGTAATTCTTTGTTGTACCATCAAAAATAAATCGTTGTAATATAAATTTCTCCAAATTAAAGAAACGACTTTTGACTTCATTTGACTTTTCTTTAAGAACCATTAACACATAAGGATTAAAAGTAGTTGTATCAAGGGAATTCAATATCAGTAATAGTCTATTAGTATAATCGCCCCATCTAAACTCATTTAAGTCCTCATATTCTTTCTTATACTTGTAATAAACCAATGCATATTCGTAAATTTCTTTTACAAAATCTCTAAGTTGGTCATCACTAAGTTTATTAATGTGCTCCTTATATGCATTGCATAATCCGTATGCGCCTGTTGTTTTCTTTGCAAAATAAAACCCTTTGATTATGGCAAAATCCTTCAAAAAACTTTCTAAATTATCTGTCTTAATTCGTCCAACAGTATATTCTTTATACCAAAAGTCTTTCCTCTCGTCTGCATAAAAAATACTATCCCAGTACTTTTCATACAGCGCTGTGACTTGATCCTTTTTGACCTCATCATGCTTTGCATTCTCTCTAAGCTTCTGAAAAATATAATTTTTCACGATATCTGCGTTAGAAAGCGATTTCCCCATGCTATTCACAGAATCAAATATTTTCTGTTCATCATCGCTAGCTGATAAAGTTATTTTTATCAAACTTTTATTCTCTGCAACAATCCTCATATAAAAAGGTTTGATTTTATCAGTGTTCAGCATAAAGTATTCATAAAAATATTTATATGCTTTTTCAATTTTACTTGTAGTCGATTCATCTATGCTGATTGGTCTCCCATTTTCAACATTCATTACTTTTTCAAATGCCTTCTTATCTGGATTTGAAGGAGTCAACTTAGCGTAATATAATTCATCACCATCAGCATTTTCTTTAACAGTATAAACACAATCTATCAAGCGAGTAACTTGATTAGGCGACAGATGGTTATTTCCATCACACACATCAAGAATTGCTCGTATTAATACACTAAATGTTATACATCTTTGCTGTCCATCAATCACCAAATACTGTCCCGAATCTGTGCCTCCAAATTCCTTTAGAATAACACTTCCAAAAAAAGGCATTACTCCTTCAGGTGAATCATCTAAGCTATCTATTAAGGTCTCAAAATGTTCAACTTCCCATACATATGGCCTCTGAAAAAAAGGAACTTCTAATACATCTGATTGCAATAATGCTTTTAACGCAATTCCACTTCCATCCATAAACTCTTCCTCCAATAGTATTTTTAAAATTCGCGTTACACCTTCTCATTTTCTTCCTCAAATTTATAATGTATTTATTATTCTTTTCGCCAAACAAATCCATCATGCTTATCAACTTTTTCCATCACTCAAGAATTTGGCATCGTAGAAACATCTAGTACCTCATCATGAAGATAATGATCAAATAACTTCTCTGCATTTATTCTTTTTACTCGAATATTAAATACATCTGGTAGCAACTGAGCCAAAAAGTCAATCTTGACATACCCAGAATCTTCATCTTCTCCTTCTGTAGGCATTACATAATAATTTTCTACGTGCCTAATGTCTATCATATTATTTTCCAACAATGGCTTATAGGCCAAATAATACATATACTGTTTAACTACGTCTTCTACACCAGGTTGTTTCTCAATTTTGTATTCTCCGTCATTAGTAACATACCACCTCGGAAGATAGTATTTTGCATCTATAATGTAGAAAGTATCTCTCGCGGCATTAAATTTCAAGTAGTCTGGAACAAATGTACCTGATGGTAAATATGTAGCATATTTTGAAGATACACCCGAATCCTTCAAATGCCATTCTGGTTTTTCAATAATACTACCCAAATTTTGATTTGCTTGAACCAGCCACGAACTTCCATTAGGAAGATTGAGCGTATAATCTAAAGTGTTAACATATTTGGTCTTTATCTCGCCAAATGATAAATCCTTCTGACTAACGTATACGCTGTCTATTACATCCTCCCACACTTTATGAAAGGCTCTTGTTCCAAAAAAACGTAATCCTTCATCACTCGATTTCATATAGTGAATAGTGGCAGCCTTCTTTTGACGTATATAAAGATACATGGCATGTAAAACCGCAAGTTTTCGATCATCAAATTGCCTGCCCATTTCAGCATCTATAACATTCAAAATATACTCAGTATCACCAAAATCACTGTATTCGTCATTTGAGAGTTCTATTTGAGGCAATGAAAAAAACTCCGTTAAATCTGTTTTTTCTAATTCATTTGACGCTTCCGTCAAAATATATTTGTGTAATCTCACAAAGTAATTAAAATCATTATCCTTTCGTTTACATGTCAATACATCCATATAGATTGGTCTATTATTAGTCATTATAGGAGTAATATTTTCCACAGTCTTTCCCCACTGTATATCTCCATATCCATTATACTCAGTAATCTTCTCAGTCTCAAAATATAATCCATTTCTTGAATAGTCATTGATTAAAAATAATATAATAGATAATTCTGTAATTTCCTCGCCTCGGTCAATCTCTTCTAGAATTGCTGATACATCGAGTCTATACAATTTACCTTGATGTTTTCGAATCACGTTTATCACTTGTCTCATATGGTCTTCCAAGCGATTTCCAGATTCTACATATTTGGGATAAACATTAATAATTCTATCATCATGAAAAATCACACCGACAAATCTGAACAAATACTGAATACAGTCCCCCTCATCCCCTACGTAATCGTCGAAATCAACATCATCTTCTGATATTAAAGATGCATCATCGTCCAAAGATTCACGACTTCCCTTTTTTCGACGTGTTTTTAGCAACCGCTTTCGCTTTAGCTCATTTATGAGTTTATTATATGACGCCTTATCACGCTCATTATTTTCAGAAAAATCTAAAGCCTTTAGCAGTTCAGATTTCTTATATAAAAGGTCTTCGCGTATATAAACTTTTAGCATTAAGCAAGCACACCTCCACTCCCTATGTTTCATTAAGGAGTCGTTTTTCTCGTACAGAAAGCATCGTATACCGTTGAAAACTCCTTTGTTCCTATTTTTGCAAATATTTCAATGCCTTTTTCTTCAAATTGTTGACATAATTTAGAAAATCTATTTGTATTTGCATTTCCTACAAATACACTCGGTCGTCTAGTCTTGGCTGCATCTTCAAAAAGATACATTAAAACCTTACTTTCAACAATTTTATAAAAATCATCAACAAGTTCATCTGTTGTCCCAGGCTTAATATAAGTGTTCGTATTAATAAAGAACGGCCCCAACAATTTGTCTTCATGAACCTTTACTTCATCACTAGACAAAAGTTCATTAATAGCCTTCCTCAATGCGTTCCATTCAATCTTTTTCTCATTTACTTTACCTGCATTCAAAACAAACACTCCAGGGACATTTGTTTTCCCTGAGCTATCTTTCTCACCGCTGTCAACACTAATGTATTCAAACACCCAACGCCTCTTAAATGCCGTGTCCATGGGATATACACCTTGATCCGCACTGTTCATAGTTGCCCAAATAAAAAGATTGTCTGGAATTCTAAGTTCATCTACTTTACATCCGAGTTCTTCGAACAAATATTTTTTTACGTCTTCTGAAGTTTGTATTGGGTACTCACTATAATTATGTTTTCTATCAAGTAGCTGAAATACATCACCAAAAACAGCCGCCACATTAGCACGATTGATTTCTTCAATCAATAGCAAAAATGGGCGTTTCGTATCCTGTCTACTATTGCGTAAAGCTTTTACCAAAATTCTCATGAATGGACCTGGCACAAACTTATATGTTATGACCGCATTTCCCTTTGAATCTATTGTTTCAATAGGTTTGTATGTTCCGACAAAAGATCCATATGTATAATCCGGATGGAATGTTACCCGTTCATAATCTGTGCTATCTTTTCCAAGTAAAGTATCTTTATCATCATCTAAAGATTTACTCTTTCCTGTTCCCGGAGCTCCAAAGAAAATTCTATTTCTCGGTAAAGAAGATATCAGTTTTGTTTCATAAGCTATTGGCCTTGAATTTTCCTCTATAAGTGATTCCATAGTCTCTTTTGTTTTTTTTAGCATTGAAAAAAGTATACTATTATACTCATTCTCTTTAATCTCAACAAAAAGATTTTTTCCTGCATTCGTGGTAATTATATTCACAACATTTTTTGTCGTCTCTGCTAAAGGAGCCCCCACTTCCACTTCCATCTGTTTTCGCAGAACACATTCTTTATCACTATTTTTCTGTGCAACCACAAAAATGTATCTGAACTGATCAGTCGAATTTCCTACATATCCAATAACCTTGTCGCCTGGATTAATATTTTTAAAAATATCTTGCTTATCTTTATATGCAAATGTATACTGAAAATCAACTCCACTTCCCACAGCTGAAAATGTATTAATGTTATTATCTAAAATCAAAATTCCATATTTCATCTGTTTAGTCCCTCCACTCCATAATATGCTCCATATATGTTATCATTCGATTAAGCTGCCTTTCACGAAAGTCAATCTCAATATAATCTTGATATGCAAAGTCTGACAAAATACTTCTTCCATTTATTACTAAGTCATAAAAATTTGTAGCTGTCTGTGAAATCTTCTTCTTCTTGGCTTCCTTGAATAGAATTTTCAAGATACATTCCTCACCTTTGTAAGATACATCCATACAATAATTATCATCAATACTATACTGATTCAGTGCACCCTTTCGTATAATCTTAGCATAAGTTTTGCCCTTTTGTAAGACAATAACATCACGATGAACTAAGTCCATATAGTATTTGATATTCCCGGCAGAATCTTCTTGTCGCTCAAAAACTATCTCGTCACCAACATTCGCTTGTGTCAAACGATAGTACTCTCCCAATCCAGAAATTCTTTCTTGATTGTTTTGTCCCGTTTGTGTATACTTAATATTTGAACTTGGTGGAGAATAAACTTTACCTGATTGACGGTCCTCAACTATTATTGCAACATTATTAAAAAACATTGTTGACAAATCTACCTCATTCGGTATTGCTACATAGGTATCATTTGTACCAGCTTTGCCCAATTCTGTTGCATTTAATCTCTTTTTAAAGGTTCTAATCTTCATAATCTTCACCTTCCAATACTTTTTTTATAACAGAAGCAATTCCTCGTGCCATAACCACTGGAACTGCATTTCCTATTTGAATATATGCTTTTAAGTATGGTCCTAAAAATAAATAATCATCTGGAAAAGATTGTACGCGTGCGGCCTCTCTTGGAGTTATAGCACGATCTTCATATGGATGAATATGCGAATGGCAATCCGATCTCAAGTGTGCTGTTATTGTTCTACACGGTCTATCCCCATAAAGTCTAAAGTACTTATCTTTAAATTTATCATTTCGGTGTGCATAAGGCATAATATCAGCTATTTTAGGATCTGTAGCATCATCTCCTTGTTCCATGCGTCTATATATTTCCTGATTCAGTTCACTACAATATCTAGCTTTATGATTATATACAAACGGAATGGTTCTATCCTGATTAATCAATCTCAAATAGCCATTTTCGTTTCCTAAATAAGGGTTTATATCTATTTTTCTTCCACTTTCATCATTATCAACTTCTCCTACTCCCATAATATGCGGTGCAATAAGTCCTCTTACACCTTCTAACGCATCAGAGAGATTATAATGAATATTTTTCTTATTGTTATTTCTAATAATGCTAAATACACCCTTAGGTGTAATATGTCTAGATTGAACAATATCATTTCTTAAAGCGATATATATAAGTCTTTCTCTGCTTTGTGCTACTGAAAACTCTGAAGATAGCAATATACTATATGCGACGGAGTATGAATATGTAACATCACCTCGTTGAATCTTGATATTTTCATAATCCTCAACAACCTGATTAGCGACCTTCAGCATCCCTTTCACATTTTCCATCACAACCACCTTCGGGGCAAGCTGCTCAACCGCTTTAATAAAATATTTATATAATTCATTTCTAGGATCATCAATTACTCTATGGTGCTTATTAGCGGAACTAAACCCTTGACATGGCGGTCCCCCAATTACAATATCAACTTCCTCTGGTATATAGGTGGTAATGCACTCGGCTATTTTTCGAATGTCTCCGCAAACAACTCTATCAGTAGGAATCTCTGGATGATTGTATGTGTAAGTTTCTATACATAGTCGCTCAAAATCATTAGCAAAAATCGTCTTAAAACCACATTGTTTAAATCCTAGGCTTAATCCTCCTGCTCCACAAAACAGGTCCACTAAAGTAAATGCATTTCTATTTTTCTCTTCCTCTTGAGCTTTTTTTCTATATGTGTTATTAAGATTTTGTACATGTGGAGAAATCAAATCCGGATAAATTACCTCTGCAGAAACTGCACAAATAAATTCATTAAATCTATTCTTCGACAAAACTTGCTTAAGGTAATCCAATTCATCAATATTATCAATGATACCCATTTCTCTCATTTTTTCAAAATAGTCTTTCTCTTCAACCCTGCACAATTGAATACTACTATTTTTACATAATGCATCTACTATTTTTATGTATATATCAATCTTCTCTTTAAAGTATCTTTTATCATCATTATTCTGAAGATTTTTCACATTTTGAAATATCATTAACGCTCTTTTTCCTTTTCTACTTTCTCAAGCATTTTTTTCATTCCCTTTGCAATTGCTTCCGCCAATAACGGAGGTACTGCGTTTCCTATCTGCTTGAACTGTTCAGTTCTTGACCCCTCAAAAACAAAATCATCTGGAAATGATTGCAATCTTGCCGCTTCTCGAACAGTAATACTTCTTCCTTGATGTGAATCCGGATGAATAAACTGATTACCATCTTTGTACAAATGAGCAATAATTGTCTTGGCCGGGGAATCCCACCACTGAACCTTATAACTATTATAAAATACTCTTTTCCTCTCATGTCCTAAATCCGGTCTAAAGTCAAGCATCTGCAAAAAATTCCAATGATTCTCTGCCATTACACGATACCGTTCCACATCTTTTTCATTATTTCTTCTAGCCACATGATCCCTAAGTTCTGTATCTTCCGGCTTTCTGATACGTTTTACGAACTCATTACATTCATCATAGGAATTCAAATACGGCATAATTTTTCTGCCCTGTCCCTGCTGTAACGCTGGCAAATCACCTATTGCTTCCCTAACTGTAACATATCTCTTTTTTCCTTCCTTCTCCTTGGAAGATGATTCAGGCAGATAGTGAGTTTTCACAATTGAAGCATAAACTTCTTTGGGATCTATATCTAAATCTCTACGTACTCCAAGCAAAATAACTCTTTTTCTTTCTTGCGGCACTCCATAATTAGTTGCATTAAGGACAATGGTATTTTCATCGCTAAGTACCTTGTAATTTCTCCTAAGACGCTTCAATATAATTTTAAAAATACTCTGACCTTTAACTTCAGTGTCTAACAACCCTATAACATTTTCAAACACAAAAAATTTAGGTTTAAAGTGATTTAGCACTTTTACATAATTTTCAAAAAGATAATTTCTAGGATCTTCTTGCATATTATTTTCATCTTTAGCTTTTCCTAGCGGAGAAAAGCTTTGGCAAGGTGGTCCGCCGATGATAATGTCGACTTCATTGTCACCTACCACATCGCTTATTTTTTTTACAATGTCTTTCGATGTTATGTCAGCTTCTATTACAGCAGTATCAGCATCTTTATACCCATAATAACGCATACGTGTTTTTAACGTTTCACATGCAAAATGGTTAATTTCAACATGCGCTAATGCATTATAATCCTGCATATAAAATCCTTCGCTCAAGCCACCACAACCAGCAAATAAATCTATGAAATTAAAAACTTTTTGAGCCATATTACACCTCTATTTCCTTATCATCTGGAGTGTATTCCAACAAATCCCCCACTTCACAGTTGAATACCTGACATAGTTTATTTAATGTATGAATATCAATTTTTCTCACATCTTCTCGATACAAGTCACCAATGGTATTTGGCCGAATCCCAGTTAACTCCGCCAAATGTTTTCTTGTCATTTTTTCTTTTCCCATCAATTCACACAATTTAATTCGTATCATTTTCCTTTACCAATCTTATTAAAAATAACATTTTTTGTTATTTTATATCTTACAGTTGTTATAAAATATCATTTCTATTCTATCACAAGCGATGTATTTTACAATAAGGCTGAATTGGAATCCGAGCTTCCAGTTTGCAAGTTTAAGTTCTGATTTAGCTA
>ERZ773109.1577-NODE-1577-length-13130-cov-206.371396_pt1 | contig 13130 bp, 9 predicted proteins | sample MGYA00580569_ERZ773109 | MGnify/ENA primary metagenome ERZ773109 (study PRJEB29015, sample SAMEA2737852) | human gut metagenome | biome: human gut; feature: human-associated habitat; material: faeces | place: China | collected 2012 ...
GAATTGATCGATAAGATTTACGGACAGATTTATTTTGACTGTCAGGTTAAGTTACCTATCTCTCGTGTTGCTATTCCTCGTTTGGATTAGTATGTTACTGACTATGCGCGCGCACGATTTACGTGTGCGTGCAAATGTCAGTCCACGACGGTAGTCGCAAATCGTGTCCGTTTGTCCTTATCATTCTAAAATTACTCTTCCGTGGTCAAGCTAACGATAGCTTGCGGGATCGAACAACGTTGTTCGCCCTCGGAGAGTCGTGAGCGAAGCGGAAAATTAAAAATACCTTAATTTAATTATATTATGGCAAAGAGAAAACTTGTTGCTCAATTGAATCCTGTTAATTGTAAGGTTGTTGATGCTTTGGAATTGGTTACTAAGCCGGGTCTCGCTATGACGCCTAAGCAAGTTCAGGAACTTACTGATCGAGGTATCGCAGTCAGTTTACCGAATGAGAAATCATTTCTTGATGGTTCTCCTTCTTCTGAGACTGATTGGTCTATCGATCCTATTTTTCGCAGAGATGCTGATATGTGTTCTATGTGGGAATTGTCTCGTGATTGTCAAGGTAGAATCTTAAAAGCGCAAAAAGCGGATAAAAAAGCGCACCTTGTTAAAGATTAATGTGGAATTTCATATCCTCTGCCATTGGTGCATTGGCTCAGAATGCTAATACTCAGAATGCCATTAATGCTAATAAGGAATCACAAGCGGAAAACCGTGAATGGAATCTTAACTTAGCTAAGATGCAGAATCAGTGGAGTATTGACCAATGGAATAGAGAGAATTCTTACAATTCACCTGCTGCTTATCGTGCTCGTTTGAAAGCAGCAGGTATGAATCCTGATCTCGCTTATGGTGGTGTTACTGGTCAATCCGCTGCTAGTCCTGCTATGACATCAGGACAGGGTTCTCAACCTGTTGACAATTCTTTGCTTGCTCAGAAGATGACAGCCCTGAATATTGCTAGTGTTGCACTGGATAATAAACTTAAGGATGCTCAGATTCAAGGAGTTAAAGAAGAAAACAAAGGTAAATCTCTGGATAATCGTCTTAAGTCTCGTGAGGTATCTACTGAGGATGCTTTATCAATGCTTCTCGGATCATCTCTTGGTTCTGATACTCAAATGATGGCAAGCAAGTTGCCGTTCAGAGCATATCAGGAATACATGCGTTTGGTTCGTGAGGAAACGGATCAGTCTAATGCTGTTGCTGAGAATGATCTTAAATTGCTTGATAAACGTTCTAAACAGTTGGATAATTATATTAAGCAGGAATCCGCTCAATCTTTGATTGATGAGATTAAGCAGAAACTTCGTATTTCAAAGAATGAGGCTGAATTCTTGACTAAAACGTTAGCTCTTCGTATTCAAGGTTTTGAAGACGAACAAACTGTCAAGCGTTTTGACGCCATTATGTCAGACCCTGATCTTTTGGAGCAATTGCCCTCAGGATTCCCTGCTGTTGTTAAACTGTTACGTCTTATATTAGGTAAGTAAATACGGGGAGACCTTATGTCTCCCCTTTTACGATTTATTTTAAAATCGGCTCTCTGTAACTTGATAATGTATGAGTAACTGACACATGTTTGATTTTCAACGACTTTGCTCGCAGTTACGTATTGCCCTAAGTGCTCCTCCCGTGAGCTTAAATTTATTAATTATGAAACAGATTTTTTGTGAACATCCTGTTATTATCCGTAATCCTCAGTTAAAGGAACTTCTTATTACTCATCGTTGTTATACGACTCTTACTGGTGATCATTATATCTCTTTTGCTCAGGCTAATTATTTTAAGTATCGTTTCCCTGATTATCAATTCTCTCCTCGTAGGTTCAAGGTTACTCTTGATAATATTGATCGGTTTAATGTTTTCAATGAGAAGACGGGAGAAGTCTTTCCTATGTTTATTCAAGTGCCTTGTGGTAAATGTGTTCTTTGTCGTGATAAAAAAGCTCGTGAATGGTCTTTCCGTGCTACTTGTGAGAATGTTTTTTCCGAAAGTATTCCTCTTTTTTTAACGCTTACGTACAATAATGAAAATTTGCCTAAGCATGGTGTATTTAAAGAAGAGGTTCAACTCTTTTTAAAGCGTTTACGTATATCTCTTGATCGTCTTCATTATAAGCATAATCTTCGCTACTTTGCTTGTGCTGAATATGGTTCTAAATCTAAGCGCCCTCATTATCATATGTTGATTTGGAATTTTCCTCGTGAAGGGTCTTTCCGTAATATTTGGAATGTTACTCATTTTATTGAGAAGTGTTGGTCTAAGATCACAGGATATGATGGTAAGAAACCTGTTTATTCTCCCCTTGGTTATGTTTATACATTGCCTTGTGATAAAGGTGCTATTGGTTATGTAATGAAGTATATGCGTAAGCAACCTTATGTTCCTAAAGGTATGAATCCTATATTCTTTCTGTCTTCTCGCAAAGATGGTGGTCTAGGCGCTAAGTATGCTAAGCAGTATATTGATTTTTACCGTAAGAATCCCCAATGTTTGGATATTTCTGTTTGTGACCCTTATTCAGGAATGACTACTACTATTTCTCTTCCTGATTATTTTAGACGTTTGTATTTCCCTGCTAAGTCTACTGTAGTTTCTAAGATTGTTCGTGACTCTCATAAAAAGCTTTGTGATTTGATTTCTAGGAGGTATTCTATCCATGCTGTTGCTAATTATTTGGATAAACCTATTATTTCTGATATTGAAAAAAAAGTACTTCGTAAATATTGGTTCTTATCTCCTCTGATATGTAAGAAACCTCTTGGTAAGTTGATTGATTATTATAGTGAGATACCTTACTCTGCTCTGGACGATATGTATGTCGCTAACGAAGTGGAAATTGCTTCTTTATGCCGTTATTTGATACTTGAAAATATAGATGAAACGTGGTTCAAAATTAAGGATGAAATTATTCAAAAAAGGACTCGTTCATTAGATGCTAAATTTGGTTCTTTACCTGATATTGATTTAAAAGATGTTATTTATCGAAAAACTAATGCTATAAAACTTGCACAATTAAAAGAAATAGTATAATTTTGTATCGTAAGGTTAGGCAAAACTTATAGAGAATAAGGGTGCGTAATGAAAATTTACTAAGGGTAACTGATAAGAAACAATTAAAGAATGGTAATCTATATATGGAAAATGAACTTAACCTTACATTTAACTAAAATATGAGAGATATGGATAATAAAAAACAAAAATTTAAAATTGTGATTTCTCGGAAATCTAATGGTAAGATTCATGAATTTGTTCTTGCTGGTGATTGTACTTATGAAATGGCTTTGGATTTTGCTCGTAATCATTTCCCGTTTAGTAATTGTGATGTCCTAGCTGTTTGTCCTGTTGATCCTCCTGTTCCTCGCTTGGCTGAGTATATTGTAACCTTCGAAGATCGTACCGATACTTTGCTTTGTTCGTATCGTGTTGTTGCTGAAAATGGTATTAAAGCTATTGATGCTGCTATTAGTGATTTTAAGAATGATTATCATCATGGTGATGTAGATGTCGTTGGGTTAGAGCGTTGTAAGTAATATGAAAAAGGTTAATTCTTATAATTGGATTCTTCGTATTGTAGACAATAAAGGAGAACGTTATGAACTTAAGCTGGATTATACTCTTTCCAATATTCGTACTTTAATGCGTGCATTACGCTTACGTGCAGGTGTTATATCTGTTCATTCATTTAAGCAGTTTGAAAATATTTAATTTTTTCACGTGAAACATTTTATTAATATGGAAAAAAGAACTATTAAAACTACCCTCTCTATTATGGAGAGGGCTACTTTGAAACCTATTACAGAAATTTGTTTAGGTGTTTTTGATCGTCCTTCACAATCTGAAAAGATTCGTGCGTCTCTTGTAGAAAGTAATCCTAAATTACTATTTCTAGCTAAACATGAAGAGTTAGTCCCACCTATTATCAGTGAAAATGAAAGTAACTCCTAATCAATGGATTGAGATTGTTAAACTTATCTCTACGTTTGTTATTGGTATTATTACTACTCTGTTTGTTCAGAGTTGTACTCTCTCGCTTAGCGTTGCTAAGAATAATAATAATGCTACTCAGAGGACTGAGCAAACAACTACGTCCTCGGTAGATAGTACTAAAATTCAGTTTAATCGTTAGTTATGGCGCAAAATGTATTTGATGCTACTTTAGATGTGAATAATCAGATAAAGGTTAACACCTTTGACTGGTCGCATGCTAATAACTTGACTACTCAGGTCGGTCGTGTTACTCCGATTTTTTGTGCCAATTCCTCTTGGGTCATGTTTTGGGATTTACGGGCTTTTTTTATGGCTTCCCCAATCAAAAATGATTGCAATTCAGCTTCATACTTATCCCTGTGCGGTGTACCGACCTCACCTATATGTTTATCCTTAACTTCATCAAGGGTATAAAATTTAATTGCTTCCATATACTTATTTTTTTGAGTTGAAATATAATATTCTGACGGCTTCCGCCTTGTTTATCTCTTTGCGTGGGGTCTTTTGTGTTTTCTTCACAAATCCATGCGTGGCAATGACCAACGTTTCCGCGTCGGTGTCCCAAAAAGCCAACAGACGATATTGAATACCTTTATACAGGGTGCGAAACTCCCAAATGTCAGTATCATCTAATTTCTTGAATAAATCTTTGTCCATATAACCATTGGCTACCTTATCTACATTATAGATAATTTTATCCTTAACATCTTGGCGCAGAGTGTCAAGAAATGCATCGGCTTCACTCGACATTATTACTTTGAATCTCGTTTTCAATTCCATATCTTATATCATTCACAATGCAAATATAGTGAAAATGTTCTATATATGGAACGTTTTACAGACAAAAATACAACCACATAAAAATTAGTTTCAAAAATCGACTCGCTTACGCGAGAAAAAGAAAGAGGGAGCAGCCTACGGCTCTCCCTCCAACGCTTTTTTCGAAATCGCGAGGTCCGCTCTATTCAATTATAACGAATTTTCCGCGGAAGGCCAGACGCGCCCCGCAGTTCGCGTTCGAGCTCGATGAAGCGCCGCTCGCGAGCGCAAAAGCGAGACCGCTGATCGCATTCGAGTAGGCGCCGGACCGCAAAACACAACGGCCTCGGCTTCCACTTATCCAAAATCCTGCTGCATAATGTGTTACATACATACTTGTATCTCCCTTGTGTACTCTGCTGGGCAATACATCGCACTTGGCACCATGTACTATGCGCACGACACAATTTCCATTGGAAGCGTCAACTGTTTTAACAGTCCGTTCGGTTTTGTTTACGGGGTCATAAATATGCGCTGTATAATCTATTGGATATGAACTGTCGTTCTCCGTGCATTTTGCCTTGTAGAACGCTTCATAGCTCGGCACATTAAAAGCGATATAGTCCATCCATTCTGAATCACAACCCACATAATGCTTCAATCCAAGTATGGAGTTGAGCGTATTGCCGGTATTATTGCTGTCAGCCATGCCAATGGAATCCAGTTTATTCAGAATGCTGTCATGTCCGCCATTGCCCACAACCGACTGTTCGTTGGTTGTTCCGCTCAAAGCCCACCATAGATTGCTAATCTCTTTATGCTGTTCGTAATCCTGCAACTGATAGCCAACTCCACGTAAGCGGCAGATGTTTTGGAAATCCTTTGCCGTGTAATTCAAACCGCCGATAGGCATCTCAATAGGATTACCCTCACTGTCGTATTTCCATTCGTTAGATGTAACGGACGTCCCGTTGCCTTTCTTCGAACGTATATCACCGGAAAGGCTGCGTGGCATCTTCAAACCGTCAACGGTAATAGGATATACACCGACCAGACTGTCGTTGTCGCCAACCGTGTGTTCGGTCCATTCAGGTTCTATGGCTTCAATACTGCTGCTGTCTACAACAAGGCACTCTATGTCGCCAATGTCACGGAAAGAAGTGAAATAAAACCATTTTGCACCGTTAGGTATGTCACAGAACACATAATCACCGATGTTGAAGTCAAAATAGGTATGGCTTACAGACATGATGAACGTACTGAGCACACGGTTGTTTTCGTCAGTGAACACGCCTCCAAGCCGGGCATGGTTCAGACCGGGCCATCTTACCTGCTTCATTCCTCTCACATCCATCTTGTAGCTGTTCGTATTGGATGCGGTGGTTATGACATCCTCGCCTATGACTTCACCGACAACAGCATCAATCGCATACACTCCGGTATTTTCCATATATAGCAATTCCGACAACAGGGATTTTCTGCTATGCAATGCAGTTGAGAGCGGTTCGGTCTCTGTTATAGAAGGGAAAAAATACTTTACTTGGTTCTTGTAGTCGTTCACTCCCTTGTACCAATGGTGCGGAGCATGCCAGAATATATCAAAGCCCTCTCCGGCGGCGTCCGTTATGTCAAAGCTGCTGCCGTTTTTCAGGTAGTTGAAATCCGTATCGCTTAACTGCACGCCTTCCATCTGGTTTTTCTTCGTGTTGAATGAGCATTTATAGGCATGGCATCCTTTCTTGATGGCAAGGGTATGCCCGCTTGGAATATATGTGTTGCCATAATCCGCCCCCGTCTTATTTTCGGGATTGCTATACTTCTCACACGAATCATTGTCTACCGTATCGCTGATTTTCACAATAGAGAACTGCGAATTATGAAGTTCAAGTTGGGGAAAATACCGGACAAGCTCTTCGATTTCGTTCTGCTCTATCAGTTCGACCAATATCCATCGTCCGGTTATTCCGCTACACTGTCCTTTTTCATCGTACGCATTACCATTCGCATCCAATCCTATAGCCCCACCGTTTTTTATGGAACGAAGCATTTCAACACTCGCCGTAGCATTTACGTTGGGAATACGGACGGTTTTCAATTCACTTGCATTGACCACCTGTTCCAACAGAGTCATCGTATCAATATACGGACATTCATTCACGAATATTTTTGTAACCTTACTGACACCACCAAGAGAAAGCCCGCCGGGATAAGTCAGATTAGGCAGATTGTTCAATACAAGTTCAGTGATAGTACCGGGAAGGGCAAGCGTACTTATCGGAGAAGTTTCAGCAAACGTTATTGCAGACAAAGAAGTATTATCGGCATGCACACTCTCCATTCGTGGACACTTTGAGCAATTGACGGTTATAATTTCCGTGTTTCGAATATCCAATGTAGTGAGAAACGGCATGTCTCCTAAATCCAAATTGGTAAGAAATCCGGTGTTTCCGGGCGACATTTTCCATTCCTTATGATTTTCACTACCGAGATACAGTTCCTGTAGCAACGACATTTTTGAAAGGGTATTCCCGAATTGAGGGTCAATACTTACTTCACTTAAATCTATCATGCTCATGCGGTCTGCCTGATATATGTACAGCATGATGTTTTCCCCATGCTGGAAATCTGTGAATGTACCGCTTTCCCCTGCCTTCAGAAAGATTCCCTGTGTAATGTTTCCACTATCGTTACCGATACCGAAATACCCACTCTTGGCCGCTTTAAATCTGATGACTGCACCTTCTTTTGCACCGATACGTCCACCAATATAACCGCTTTCCGCCTTGAAATCCCCACAGCGGTAGTATCCGTCACGGATGCGCCAGCGTTGTTCTATAAAAGCGGGAAGAGATGTCAGCCCCAGCCCTTGCAATGCATAGAAATAGAGGTCGTTATATCCTGTATATTTGATATACTTCCGTTCTCCGTCATAACTTGAAACAACTTTAGGCCATTTTTTCATTATCTGTTTTACAAAATAATAGTCAGCCCCCTTGGGAGAAAACGGTCCGGCACCGATTCCAAGTGTATCGGGAAGCGAACGCATCGTATCTGCTATTGCAGGCAATGTAATTGTATTGGCATTTTGGTCTACATCCATAGTCTGCTGACCACGTATATCATTCCAAAGCACGCTTCCTCTTCCGGCGTATGCACTGTTTGTCAGGTCACCGGGGTCAACTTCCGGGTCAATGGTTTGCCCGCCGTCATTATCCTTACCGTTACAGGTATCACAGTCATAAACTTTATTAAGATACATTCTTCGTGCTTCCATACCGTTTGCTCCGCTATAAACACCGTCCTTGACGCTGCAGCCGTCTTCAAGGAAGAACATCGGTTGCATGTTTTTCGCCTGTTGGTCGACAGCGGCAAGATAATCGGTGAAAAGATAATAGGAAACCAATGAGTACGGATTGATGTATTTCCACATCTCTGTCTTCCAAATTTCCTGCCATTTCCCTGCGAGTTCTTCCTTGGCATAATCGCAACTATCACAGAATTTCAGGACTTGATAAAGGTCATAAGGGACTTTCCGTCCCATAGCCAAGTCTATCTGTAGCTGGTCATCGTCTATCATGCATTCAAAGTACCTTGTCCACATCGGATAAGTATCCTGTCCGAGTTTGAGTTTCGTTACCCACGAGGACTCTGCGGTAGTAGGTTCCATCATATCTTCAACGCTGCCAACCCCTTGCCACCAGTTCATTCCATCATATGTGAGCAATTCGTAACCGCTTACCGGATTAAGGACCTTGCCTGTAATCTTCCACTTGCCGTTTTCCTGCTTCATCTCTCCGGCTTGTCGCGTCCACTCTCCCCGTTCGTATGACATAAACCGGTAGTCCTGTCCGCAATATAGGGAAAGAAGATAAAGCTTTTCTTTATCGGTGGTAATATCATTCTTAAAACGTGTTTCTATCTGGTCGAGGCTTTCGCCATTTTGTCCGAAATATTCCACAAAATCTCCATAGTTCACGCAGCCTTTATTGTAACCGGGAGTATCTTTAAACCCAAGCGCAACCTGTTCTCCCTTATCCTCTTTCCAGTTTCCTTTTGCATGAAACCATGCGTCTGTCAAGCTTTCCTGTGTAGCACGGAATGCGGCAATGGGATGATTGGCTGTCGAGTGATTCATTTCCAATCCCTTTAATGATATGTCACTCTTTGCCCAAGTTCCATCGAATGAACGCTGAGCGGGAGTCAGGTAATTACTTCCGAGTGCACGAAATGTGGCATTCATCAAACCGCACACACCGCAGTCGTTGGCATTGGAGCTGTCGGAATAATCCACTTTCACCGTTATTATTTTTACCGGAATAGAATCTTCGCCTACACGGACATAACCTATTTTCATCAGTTTATATGATATTTGAGCATCTTCACTGTCATAATCCGGATAAATAGGAGTTACCTCCCAACCATCATTCTTTTGAAGATAGAAACGGTCGTTCTTGATAGGCCGTTTTGCCGAAGTGGTTCCCTGCCTGCGCCATTGCACATTGATAGCCTTAAAACTTCTCCACGGCATAGTCGGATGATAATAGAACAACGTACATTTGAACTTCTTGCTTGTATCAATATCACCGTCAAACGTGTCAAAGGTTTGCTGGTCTGACACGACCACATAATAAGGTATGCCTTTTGCGGAAAGGGCTTCTATTGTCGGACGATTCTGTGTATCAAGCACATTCTCCGCTTCATACTCCTGTATCATTGCTGAAGTATCAGTCAACTTGCACAAATAGTTTCTAAAAGCTTGCGCCCATTCATAATGACTGTTGTAGGCAAGTACATAATACAAATACAGGTCTCCTTCCGTTCCGTCAAATGTTATGGTTTTTGAATTAAGGATAGCACCGCTATTACTGATATATCCTATACAGCCGACCTCTTCACCATTCAAATACAGTTTGATACAGGAATAATTGCTTCCCCCACGTGATACATAAATGGTAGATGGTTCTACAACTACGGCCATGGTAATTTTTTCACCTTGTCGGAATGAGCGTTCCACCAAAGCCGGTTGTCCGGTCTTGCAGTATATCGCAGCTTTATTTCCACAGACATAGAAACCGGCTCCGCTATCAGGGTCATAGCATTCTATCAGCTTTGAATCAGCTTCCTTGATATTTTTGGTGGCAAAGGCAAATTGGATGGCACATCCGCTCGTAGTTTCCACTGATGCGTTTCCAAAAGGATGGTAATCCAATATTTCAGCTGTTACATTTTCTGCAATACGCAAAGAACGCTCCTTAAGAAAGTCTACAAATCCGTTGCTTGACCAGTTTGCACCTCGTACATCCATTGTCACTCCGTTATGTGTGATAGTATGATCGCTCTCACTGTTGCTACGTGTAGAAAAATCATATCCGAACAAAGCACCGTCCTTGATCGCTATATCAATGGCACTCCCTTTTATCGTAACCTTGATTTCATTGGTGGATACACCGCCACTTTCGGCATGTACGGTAATACTTTGGCTTCCGTCCGTACTATATCCGCTTATCTGCTTGTTCACTGTAACCGTTTCGGCAATCATAGCTTCCACAGCTGTAACTTTCTCCTCGCTGTAGAAAACATCTACATGCGTTTCAGTCTTGCCGGGAGTATACGCAGCCACCTCTACGGTAAGGTTGTCATATAAACGTAACGTGCCGTTGTTCTTGTCATTGAACCTGATGGCGACGATGGGAGTATTACTGTTTTCGTCCACACACATGATAGCGGAATAGATGGTGTTTCCCTTTACTCCGGATTTCTTCTCCGTACCGTATATTCGTACAGGATATGCGCCATGCGAAAGTCTTTCTCCGCCACCGAATACATTTGTTGGATTGACAGAGATGCCTTTGGTATAACTGTCGCTTACCGTTGCTTCACCAAGTTTCTTCCATTCTCCATTATAGAACATCTCCACTACTGCAAGAATGGATGAAGTGTTATTAGGGAATTTATAGAATTGTCCGATATTTTTTGCCGGACCACCTGCAACAAGGATAGTATCACTTGTGTAATTCAAAGCCATGGGTTGTTCTACGGTAATATCCACAGCCATAATGGTAATGGCTTTTTTCTTGGTATTTCCATCCGAATCTGTAGCTTGCACAAAGAAGCTTTTGCTGGCGGCACTGCTGAAATAACTTGTGAAGTCAAGTTCAAACTTGTAATCGGTCGCACTTGCAGAGCCTACAGTGTTCATATCCTCACTGGATAATGTCAGTCCGGTGCCTGCATCAATAATAGTGATGTTACGAATGACACCAAGCACCTCGTTACCATCAGGATAGCTGACACTACGCAAAGCTACATTGATTTTTATCTCTGAGCCGAATGCCATAATAGGAGCGGCTTCCTCGAAATAGATAGACAATGTACTATCCTCACTGGAGCCGCCACCACCTCCATTTTTGGGTATTTTAAGCACAATATCCTCTATCTGTCCGCCATTCAGATTGGTGGCTTTGTAGTAAATGTAGTCTTCATCACTTTCTTCATCAAATCCGCCGATAGCTTTCTCCTGCATTATGTATGCCCCGCCTGTGGAAAGGGCATCTTTTCCTCCCTCTGCCGGTTTGTCGGATGTTTCCACCTTGCTTCCGCCACTGCCGAATGCTACCCACGGTTTCAGATCATCAGGGCTGATGTCACTCTTATCGCGTGTGAACTGATAGGCAAGCCATACAGGTGCGCCATTTTTATCACTTTCCGCAGTCTTGAATGTAAGGACGATACCGCTTTTCAAATAAGAGAACCCGCTTTCTTTCTCAAGGTCAACAACAGCTTTTATGGCTGTTCCCAAAGTATATTCTCCATCTCCGCAAAGGTCGTTCACGTTGATGGTGTTGCCTACGTTTCCACCACCGGAAGTCCCGAAATCCGTCCAGTTGTTTTCTTTACTCCAATCAGAGGTATTTGTCCATTGTTTTGAAACCCATCCGGCTTCTGTAAGGAATATCAAGACAACACCCGGAATCTGCAAAGCAGAAGCATATTCAGAAGTCGCACACCTGTCAAGTGCTACGGAAAATGTTATCTCCCTATCTGAAAGGTCAAACAGATGATTGACATTCACAACGCTACGCGATACGACTTGTTTATTGAGTGAAAGTATTGCCTTCTTGTTTTCTTCGACCTGCTTCATATCTTCCTGTAACTTCGCACCTTCATCACCGGGGAATGCAGTAGAGCTTGTATGTCCGAGAGCAAGGTCGGAGCCAATTGAAGTCAGTTGCTTACCGCTCCAACGATAACTTTTTCCATCTTCTTCACATAGAAAGACTTTGCCGGAAGAGGGTATTCGCCCGTTTGTACTTGCCGTACCGAAAACATCTGCATCCAACCAGTTGTTATAATAAGTAGCAGTCTCGGATTCTCCGATTGTCGGAACGTATGCAAGCACAAAGCAACCATGTTCCTTATCATATACAACTTTACAACCCTCATCGTTGGAATTTTTGTCTATGGATTCATTTTTTACAGTAATGCCTACGGAAATGCCATAAAAATCTACCACGTCATCAATGTATCCGGGCAAATGTCGGCTCGGTACTTTCCCTTGTTCGTCAAGAGGGGCGATTCCTCCGTTTTCACCTTTTGATTCTTTGAAAGAGTTCAGTTGGCTTCCAACTTCATTCGCCTTGTTGTTTGCCTTGTTTGCAGTATCCTTGGTCGTGTTTACTTGGTCTTGCAACGAGTTGACACTATCACCAAGCGTGGTGAGGTTGGTGTCTTGCGCTTTGTTGCGGGCTTCTATATCCGTAATGTCGTCCTGCAATTTGGTAATATCCTCTTGCAGTTTTTCTACGGCTTCGTTATACTGACCGCTGTCTATGGTCGGGTTGCCTCCACTCTGTCCGGTCGGAACCCATTCTCCGCCATCGCCCACATATATGGGAGCTGGTAAGGAAACACCCACAAGTGCCCACCATCCGTCATGTGGTAAAGGATAAGCCGCTTTCAGTTTTTCGATGGTCGTGAACAGTCCTTTGCTCACTCCCTTGATATTTTTTGCCTCAAGCCAGCCGTCCACCATTACGTTTCCTTTCAAGTGGGTCTTTCCCTGAACGGTCGCGTCACCACCTATCGCTGTATTGCGACCAACGGAGACATCACCGTCTATATGCTTTGATTCGTAACTCATATTAATACAGATTTAGCCAATTCGTTCAATGCGGCACTTTTTTCCGTATCGCCGAATGTCGTTAATACTAATGCAGCTATGGTATATATCACAGCATCATAACATTTCTCACAGATTTCTACCGCGCCATATTTGTCTATTTTCGGGTAAGGCAGATATACAGCACGGCTCACTTTCGCTTCTGTCGTTTTGCATGAATAAAATTCCATCACTCTTCCTTCCGGTCGTATGG
>ERZ773109.1599-NODE-1599-length-13054-cov-4.593892_pt1 | contig 13054 bp, 10 predicted proteins | sample MGYA00580569_ERZ773109 | MGnify/ENA primary metagenome ERZ773109 (study PRJEB29015, sample SAMEA2737852) | human gut metagenome | biome: human gut; feature: human-associated habitat; material: faeces | place: China | collected 2012 ...
ATATTTTTCGATCAGCCCTTTGGCAAGAAGCTTCCTGGTCATCTTGCTGATCGCGCCGCGCGTCATCCCCATGTGCTCCGCCACCTTCGTGACGTTCGGCAGTTCCAGTCTTCCGATATAGTCGATACAGTGTGTCTCCGAATAGCCGTATTCATCCAGACACTGGTTTTCCGTCAGTTTGGAAAGCATATCCTGCCGCTCCAGCATGAGCGCGATTTCTTTTAACAGCTCTTCCCGATCTTTCATGCAGACTCTTCCTTTTTCTAACATGGTATTTTGTTCCCAGTTCCTACTGTATCTCATTATTGTTTCCATGTCAACAATATATTTCTTTTACCTGCCGCTGATGATGCCGTAGCACTCCGGGCGCCTGTCGCGGAACAGCCCCCACTCCAGCCGTCTGGCATCCAGCTCGTCCAGATCATATTCCTGCACCAGTATCTCTTCCTCGTCGCGCCCTGCCTCCGCCAGAATTTCTCCGGTCTCATCGGTCAGGAAAGACGATCCGTAAAAAACAAGCGCCGAACGCTGTCCGCCGTTTTCCTCACAGGGTTCTACCGTCTCCTCACCGATCCGGTTTGCCGCAACAACGGGCATCAGATTGGCTGCCGCATGTCCCTGCATACAGCGTCTCCAGTGCGGCATACTGTCGCACTCTAAGATCGGTTCCGATCCGATCGCCGTCGGATAAAAAAGCAGTTCCGCCCCTGCAAGCGCCATACAGCGCGCGCTCTCCGGAAACCACTGATCCCAGCAGATTCCCACGCCGATTCTGCCGTAGCGCGTAGAAAATACCTGAAATCCGGTATCCCCCGGCGTAAAATAGAACTTTTCCTGATAGTAATGATCATCCGGGATATGCGTCTTGCGATAAACGCCGAGCACCGTTCCGTCCGCGTCGATACAGGCGATGGAATTGTACAGGTTGTTCACATCCCGCTCATAAAAGCTGATCGGGAGCACCACGCCAAGCTCCGCGGCAAGCCGCATGCCCATGCGCACCGCATCGTTCTCCATCACAGGCTTTGCATAATGATAGAAGTCATACCGGCGCTGCTGGCAAAAATATTCCCGCTCAAAAAGTTCCGGCAGAAGGATCACGTTTGCTCCCTCTGCCGCCGCCTTTCGCACCATGGCTTCCGCCTTTTTTAAATTCTCCTCCAAAGATGCCGCACAGCGCATCTGAATTGCCGCCACTTTCACTCTGTTCATGCTTTTTTCCTCATTTTGTCTCTGTCCTCTTTATCACTGCTGCGTTTTTGTTGCTGCATTTTTGCAGCTGCCCCACTTTTACCGCAGTTCCTCTTTTAACACGCTCACTTTTTTGCCGCCGGGATCTGCTGTGTAATACAGTGGATATTCCCGCCGCCGACTAAAATTGCACGCGCCTGCACCGGAATGATCTTCCGCCCCGGATTCCACTGCGCAAGCAGTGCGGCAGCGCGCCTGTCACTCTCCTCATTCTCCCCGCCGAACGCTGGAAGGACGACTGCCTCATTGGAAAAATAAAAGTTCACGTAGGATGCCGCAAGACGCTCTCCCGCCTCCCGCTCATCCTCCCCTTCGGCAAACGAATACCCTGCCAGTTCCTCCTCTGTAATGCAGACCGGATGATCGGGAATCGGAAGCTTGTGAATGACAAGCTTTCTTCCGCGCGCATCCGTCTCGCCCTCCAGGTACGCAAGCGTCTGCTGTGATAGCGGATACTGGGGATCTGTTTCATCGTCCGTCCATGCAAGCACCACCTCGCCCGGGCGCAGGAACGCGCAGACGTTATCCACATGCTCGTTCGTCTCATCCTGATAGATTCCACGCGGCAGCCACAGCACTTTTTTTATGCCAAGATACGTTCTAAGCTTCTCCTCGATCTCCTCGCGCGTAAGCCCCGGATTGCGCCCCGCACTCAAAAGGCACGCCTCCGTCACCAGAAGCGTCCCCTCACCGTCGCTGTGAATCGATCCGCCCTCCAGTACAAACGGCGCGGCATCGTAACACGCATAGCCGTACTTTGCGGCAAACGCCTTTGCAAACGCATCGTCCAACGCCCAGGATGCATACAGTCCATCCACCGATCCTCCCCAGGCGTTAAATGACCAGTTCACTGCCCGCACCCTGCCGGCGCCGTCTTTCACAAAAGTCGGTGCCACATCTCTTGCCCAGGCATCGTCTGTCTCCAGTTCAAAGACCGTCACACGCTTTTTCCACGGCGCGTCCCCACCGGTCAGCATCTCTCGCGCGGAGTCAATGGCATCCCGCCCGGCTGCCACATATACGTTTTCACTCTGCGCAATCGCTGCAATCACATCCCGGAATGCAATCCGCGCATCGCGTGCGCCGTAAATCCAGGAACCCGGGCGCGACGGCCAGATCAGAATGCAGCCGTCATGCGGTTCGTACTCCCCCGGCATAAAAAATCCGTCCGTCTGCGGCGTTGTCATTCTCTCTTTTGGGTCTTCTGCACACTTTTGCATCTTTTTCTCCATTTCCTCTACCCTCATCCAAGTCATCTTCCCTTGTCCCGGATGTCTTTCAAAACCGGTTATGACAACCGCCCTTTGAAATCTTCATAGCCGAACTGCTTTAACATCTCAACCTCCCCGTCTTCCCGGAGCATTGCGATCGACGGAAGCGGAATTCCATTAAAGGTATTATTCTTCACCATCGAGTAGATTGCCATGTCCTCAAACACCAGACGGTCGCCGATCTGAATCTCGTGTGTGAAACTGTAGTCCCCGATGACGTCCCCCGCCAGACAGGTGAGCGAGGACAGCCGATAGGTGTATCTCTGCTCCCCCGCCGCAAATCCGTCCCGAAGCGGCGGACGATACGGCATCTCAAGAACGTCCGGCATATGACACGCCGCAGACGCATCCAGAATCAGAATATCCATCCCGTTGTGTACAATATCGCACACTTCCGTTACCAGATATCCCGCATTTAAGGCAACCGCCTCGCCGGGCTCCAGATACACGGCAAGTCCGTAGGTCTCCCTGATATAGCCGATAAGCTTCTTTAAACGCTCTATCTGGTACCCCGGTCTGGTGATATGATGTCCTCCGCCCAGATTCAGCCACCGGACCTGTTTTAAATAAGAAGCAAACTGCTCCTCAAACGCCAAAAACGTACGTTCCAGATCATCCGCGTCCTGCTCGCAGAGCGTGTGAAAATGGAGTCCCTCCACATCCTCCGGCAGTTCATAGCTTCCATCCTCCTGCCGTCTCATGCCAAGTCCGGCAAGTCCTTTCTCAAACGCCTCTCTTGTCATGCCTAGTCTGGAACCGGGCGCGCAGGGATCATAGATCGCATGTCCCTCCTGCGTGGAATACTCCGGATTGATCCGAAGTCCGATGCTGACACGGTGCTCCGTACCACTGGCGGCATTCTGCGCCGCCACCTTCTTCCTGTGTCTGACATACTGCGCAAAGGAATTAAAAATCACATGGTCGCAGAGCGTGACCAGTTTCTCCATATCGCTGTCCTTGTACGCCGGAGCAAACACATGGTTCTCTCGCCCCATCTCCTCTGCGCCGAGACGCGCCTCGTAGAGTCCGCTCGCTGTGGTACCGCTGATGTATTGTCCGATCAACGGATAGAGCGCATATGTGGAAAACGCTTTCTGCGCCAGCAGGACATGGCATCCCGTATCCTGCTCCAGATTATGCAATATTATTAAATTCTCTTTTAATTTTTTCTGATCCACCACATAGCATGGGGTCGGAAGTTCATTCCACTTCATTGCTCTCGTCTCTCCCTGTCCGGCTCTTTTTACGAACGGCTACGCCACCGTCTCCGGGTTCTCATCGACAACCCACGGCAGTCCGTACTGGTTGAGCATATCCATAAACGGATCCGGATCAAACTCCTCGATATTGAAAACGCCGTCCTTATCCCACACCTTATCTACAACAAGCGCTGCACCGATCATTGCCGGAACTCCTGTCGTGTAGGAGATCGCCTGTGAGCCAACCTCCCTGTAGCACTCCTGGTGATCGCAGACGTTGTAGATATAGATCGTCTTTTCCTTGCCATCCTTCTTGCCGGTAAAAATACAGCCGATGTTCGTCTTGCCAACGGTTCTAGGACCCAGTGACGCCGGGTCCGGAAGCAATGCCTTTAAGAACTGGATCGGCACGATCTCTCTTCCCTCATACTGGATCGGGGAAGTGGAGAGCATTCCGACATCCTCCAGACACTGCATATGGGTCAGATAGCTCTGACCGAAGGTCATGAAGAAGCGGATGCGCTTGACTCCCGGCACATTCTTTGCCAGAGACTCGATCTCCTCGTGATGAAGCAGATACATGTCTTTCTCGCCAACCTGCGGAAAATTATATTCTCTTTTAATTTCCATCGGTTTTGTTTCTACCCAATGTCCATCCTCCCAGTAGGAGCCGTTTGCGGATACCTCGCGGAGGTTGATCTCCGGGTTGAAATTGGTGGCGAACGGATAACCGTGGTCTCCACCGTTGCAGTCTAAGATATCGATGTACTCGATCTCATCGAAATAATGCTTCAGCGCATAGGCGGTAAACACGCTCGTCACGCCAGGGTCAAAGCCGCTGCCAAGAAGCGCCGTGATGCCGGCATCCGCAAAGCGTTTCTGATATGCCCACTGCCAGGAATAATCGAAGTACGCGGTAAAGCCCGCCTCCTTGCAGCGCTTCTCATAAATTGCACGCCACGCCGGATCGTCGGTATCTTCCGGTTCGTAGTTCGCGGTATCGATGTAGTCCACCTTGCATGCCAGGCAGGCATCCATAATCGTCAGATCCTGGTAAGGCAGCGCCACATTTAACACGGCATCCGGCTTGTAGTCACGGATCAGTGCGATCAGTTCGTCCACATTATCCGCATCCACCTTCGCTGTCGTGATCACTGTATCCGTCGTTCCCTGCAGCTTTTCCTTTAACGCGTCACATTTTTCTTTTGTGCGGCTTGCAATACAGATCTCCGAAAAAGTCCTGCTGTTCTGGCAGCATTTGTGAATTGCCACCCCTGCTACTCCGCCACATCCGATAATCAATAATCTTCCCATCTACTTATCCTCTCTTCCTGCCGTCCCGCGGCTGTATTTTCTATTTTTATATTATTTATATCATTCTGCCAACGGATGACAGAACGCTCCGCTGACTGTCCCGTCAGAGTCCGTTCTGTCCCGCATCTGCCATCTACTTTCTGCCTTCCTCTTCCTCAAGCATATCCTCGACATATTTTGGCAGCATAAACGCTCCCTTATGAAGATTGGTCGTATAATACCAGGTCTTGATCCCGCGCGCTTTCCAGCGCTCCACATTCAGGTCCGTCAGCGGGTGATATTTTTTTGACGCAAATCCGAACAGCCAGTACCCGGAGGAACAGGTCGGAATGTGCGCCTGATACACACGGCTGATCGGGAAACTGTGACTCGCCTTGCGGTGCATCACGCGGCAGGACTCCTCATCCTCGTCATAAAAAGGACTGCCGTGCTGGTAGACCATAATGCCGTCTTCTTTTAATGCGCGGTAACAGTTCCCATAAAATTCCTTGGTGAACAATCCCGCCGTATGCCCGAGCGGATCGATCGCATCATTGATGATCAGATCGTAGGCATCATGCTTTGTGCGCAGAAAGCGCAGTCCATCCTCGTAATAGATATTGACGCGCGGATCTTCCAGTCCGCAGGCGTTGTCCGGGAAAAACTTCCTGCACACATCCACGAATGTCCGGTCGGATTCCACGACGTCGATCTGCTCGATCTCCTCATAATAGGAAAGTTCTCTCGCCACACCGCCGTCTCCGCCACCGATGACCAGCACTTTTTTCACATGCGGATGCACCGCCATCGGCACATGCACAATCATCTCATCGTAGATGAACTCATCCTTTTCTGAGAAGACGATGCTGCCATCGGAGCTTAAAAATCTGCCGAATTCCCTGGATTCAAACACGTCGATCCTCTGAAAATCCGTCTGCTCCCCGAACAGCTGCTTCTCCACTTTGACCGACACCTTCACATGATCGGTCTGATTATCCGAAAACCATAACTCCACGCTCTCTTCCACCTTCCCCAGACCGTATTCCACGGTCTGCTGCTTCCTTATGCCGGTTCTTCCTGACCGTATGCTCTTCCTTAAGAGCTATTCTTCCGGCGGTCTTATTTCCACACCTGCCGGTCATCCACCAGGACATTTAAGTGCTCCACCGCCGGATCTTCCGTTCCCTGCATGGAGCAGCCCTTCTCCTTGGCATAGATGATATATTCGATGATCTCCGGCGTAATCATCTCACCCGGCGCGAGAATCGGAATTCCCGGCGGATAGCACATCACAAACTCTCCGCAGATCTTTCCTGCCGTCTCCCGGATCGGCATGCATTTTTTCTCTGCGTAAAAAGCCGCCTGCGGTGAAACAAGAACGGTCGGATTTATATATTCTGTATTTAACATCTGTGCAGGATCCTTGGAATACAAGCGTTTGACGTCTGCCAACGCTCCCACCAGCCGCTCGATATCCTGGATGCGGTCGCCAATTGAAATGTAGGCTAAGATGTTGGCAATGTCCCCCAGCTCAATCTGGATATCGTACTCATCCCGCAACAGATCATAGACCTCGATTCCTGCCAGACCGATTCCCCGCGTGTAGACTGAGAGCTTCGTCACATCAAAGTCATAGACGCTTCCGCCGTTCACCATATCCTTGCCGTAAGCATAATATCCGCCGATGTCGTTGATCTCCGCCCTGGCGTATTCCGCCATCTCTGCCACTTTGCGGAACGATTCCCTTCCGCGCAGCGCCAGATTTCTCCGCGAGATGTCGAGACTTGACATCAGAAGATAAGACGCGCTTGTCGTCTGTGTGAGGTTGATAATCTGGCTGACATACTCCCAGTTGACATTTTTGCCGGTTAAAAGCAGAGAACTCTGTGTTAAGCTTCCTCCGGATTTGTGCATGGAAACGGACGCCATATCCGCACCGGCATCCATCGCGCAGACCGGAAGGTCCTCCCCGAAATACAGATGGGTGCCGTGCGCTTCATCCACAAGCACAAGCATCTCGTGTTCATGTGCCAGCTTCACGATGGAGCGCAAATCGGAACAGATTCCGTAATAAGTCGGATTGTTCACAAGAACCGCCACCGCGCCCGGATTCTCCAGAATCGCCCGCTCCACCTCCGAGATCTCCATACCGAGTGAAATGCCAAGCTTTTTGTCCACCTCCGGATTCACATAGACCGGAATAGCGCCGCAAAGTACCAGCGCATTGATCACACTCTTATGTACATTGCGCGGCAGGATGATCTTATCCCCGGCACGACAGACCGACAACACCATGCTCTGCACGGAGGACGTTGTTCCTCCCACCATAAAAAACGCGTGATCTGCACGGAAAGCCTCCGCCGCCAGTTCCTCCGCCTCTTTGATGACCGACACCGGATGGCACAGATTGTCAAGCGGCTTCATGGAATTCACATCCAGACTCACACATTTCTCCCCCAGAAGTTCCACGAGCTCCGGGTTGCCACGCCCTCTCTTGTGCCCCGGCACATCGAAAGGAACGACTCTTCTCTTTTTTAATTGTTCCAGCGCTTCGTAGACCGGAGCGCGCTTCTGGGATCCTGCTTCCATGATTCTCCTCACATTCTGTTTTGATGCTCCCTGATGCGGTATGCAAAGCATTATGTACCTCACCGCGAGGTACGCATCCCCGCGGAACGTTTTTATGTAATAGGGACGAAGTTTCCTATTACACAAAAAAAGACAGATGCCTGTATGCTGCGCACACATCACCTGCCTTGTCACATTCTCATAGTCATACTTTATGTAATCTGTCCTACATGCTGCAAAAACTATTATCAGAGTCTACGTTGGCATCTTCGCCAGCAAATATTTGCTATTACTACTCTTATTGACCGTTTCACAAGTGATATCTCTATCGCATACGATTCAGGGTCCTGCAGTCCTTCGCCTGCAGTCGTCATCAACTTATAAAATTTGAGCTTCTAACTCAATCAATAACGTGGATCTCTCCACCATCGGCAGCTGCCCCGCCTGTCCGTATGGGCTTAACCAATCTCTTGGTGGGCAAATATTTGCATGAAAAAGCTTTCGCATTCATGTGATTTGAAGTATAACACACACACTTCTAAAAAGCAATGTATTTCTCTGGATTCTTATCTACTCCCTCCACTCCCGGAAAAGTGCAATCTCTCTGCGGTATCCCTCATCGTCATTCGGAGTCTCCAGAATAAACGGCTTGTCCGAAAGCAGCGGATGCGTCGCCACACGCCGCATCGCATCCAGCCCGATCTTTCCCTCGCCGATGCAGGCATGGCGGTCTTTGTGCGAACCGCGGTCGTTCATGCTGTCGTTAAAATGTACCGCGCACAGGCGGTTCAGACCGATCACATGGTCAAATTTCTCCAGGACACCATCCAGATCTCCCGCAATATCATATCCAGCATCCCAGACATGACAGGTATCCAGACAGATGCCAAGCTTATCGGACAGCTCTACACGGTCAATAATCGCGCGCAGTTCCTCAAAGCTTCTGCCCACCTCACTGCCTTTTCCCGCCATCGTCTCAAGGAGAACCGTCGTCGTCTGCTCCGGCGTGAGCACCTCGTTAAGTGCCTCCGCAATCCATTCGATTCCGGCATCCGCCCCCTGTCCGACATGGGAACCCGGGTGAAAATTGTAGTAATTCCCCGGCGTGTACTCCATCCGGCGCAGATCGTCCGCGATCATCTCCTTAGAAAACTTGCGGATATCCTCCTTCGCCGCGCACAGATTCATCGTGTAAGGTGCATGCGCCACCAGTTTTCCAAACTGCTGCTCCCGCATCAGTTCCAGCAGCTTTTCCACATCCGCCGGATCAATCGCTTTTGCCGCACCTCCTCTCGGATTTCTTGTAAAAAATGCAAATGTATTTGCTCCCAGCTTCACTGCCATCCGCCCCATCGCCGCATAGCCCTTTGACGCCGAAAGATGATTTCCGATATACATATTCTTTTCCTGCTTCCTTCTATCTTTCTTTAAATCTTCTCCACCAGGATACCGTCCCGGTATGCCTGCAGCAGCGCCTCCAGATCACGGATCGAAGCGCGCAGCTCCCTTCCAATGTCCGTATCCGCCACCAGCTTACGACGCACGACATGCTGCACCAGAATCGTATGCGACGCGATATCGCTTCCCTCCTGCACCGCCTTTTCGACCGACTCAAACGGTTCGTGCGCCGCAAGCACCAGACCGTAGGAATTATAGATCAGCGTATATCCCGCAATCCCCGTCTTCGGCTGGTAGGCCTTGGAGAATCCGCCGTCAATGATGAGCAGCTTCCCGCCGCATTTTACCGGGGACTCTCCCCGCTTTGCCTCCACCGGAATATGACCGTTGATGATATGTGCCTCCGCGCCCTCAAGCCCGAATTCCGAGAGGATGCGGTTGACCACCTCTTCCTCCTCCAACAGGCGGTAGTACGGGTTCTTCGGCTCCTGATGCGTCGCCTTGTCCGCGATAAAATAGCGCTCAAACGTCGTCATTTTTGCTTTTCCAAACACCGGGGAATTCTGGTTTTCCCAGATAAACCACAAGATATCCAGCCCCTTTTTCTTCTCCCCGGGATCAATCGCGTAGTACCCTTTTCTCGCGTAATTCTCCAGCACATCGTAGAGCGCCTTGCCGGAATATTCTTTTCCGTACACATTTACTCTGGTAAAGGTTCCGTCCTCGTTCATCGGCACACAGCCGTGGTAGAGCAGGTTCCCGTTGTAGACCTTGTACAGGCTGCCCTGTGTGAACAGGAAACGGACGTGACGCTGTAATTTTTCACAGTTCAAGAACGCCTGCGTGATCCGCTCCATGACGTCCTCCTCCTCCGATGACAGTTCATACGGATGCTCCCAGTCGATCGTCGGGAAGTTCAGATCCTTCATCGGGTATTCCTCCCCCTCCACGCACACCGTTCCTTTTTCGATATTGATCTTGTCCAGCAAAAGCCGCTCATCCATCCCGAACTCCGGGTGACGCATGATCATCTGTCCCTCCAGCTTGAACTGGATCACCGTAATCGCCTTGTGCATTTTCTCATCCAGCATGGCATCACGCACATCGTACTCATCCTCCCGGTAATCCAGCTTAAAGCAGGTGCAGGGATCCTTGTCGTATCTGCTCATGGCAAGTCTGGCGAGCGGCACCAGATTGATGCCGTATCCGTCCTCTAAAAGGTTCAGATTGCCGTACTTGGCAGAGATGCGGATCGCGTTGCAGATGCAGGGTCTGCTTCCCGCCGCCGCTCCCATCCAGTAAATATCGTGGTTCCCCCACTGAATATCCACGGAATGGTGCTGCATCAAGGTATCCATAATCAGATTCGGGTAAGGTCCCCTGTCGAAAATATCTCCCACCACATGCAGATGATCCACCACAAGCCTGCGGATCAGATTGCAGAACGCAATCACAAGCTCCGGTGCCCTGCCCGTCCGGATCACAGACCGGATGATCTCATTATAATAAGCTTCCTGATCAGAGACATCCGGTCTGCCGGTCAGCAGTTCCTCGATCACATACGCAAAATCTTTCGGCAGCGCTTTTCGCACCTTGGATCTGGTATATTTTGACGAAGCGCTCTTGCAGATGCGGATCAGCCGGTACAGGGAGACCTTATACCAGTCCTCCATATTTTCTTCTGTCTTTAACACCTGCTCTAGCTTCTGCTCCGGATAATAGATCAGTGTCGCAATCGCTTTCTTCTCTCCCGCACTGATCGCATTCCCGAATTCTTCCTCGATCTTGCGCTTAATCGCTCCGGAACCGTTCCGGATCACGTGCTGGAACTGATCGTACTCGCCGTGAATATCTGTAATGAAATGTTCTGTTCCCTTTGGCAGGCTTAAAATCGCCTGCAGGTTAATGATCTCCGTCGCTGCCGCAGCCACGGTCGGATACTGATTTGCCAGACTTTTTAAATACCGCAGATCTGTTTCCCTATATTTTTCCATATGTTCCCCCTCAGAATATCAAAATCAAAGATACCTCTCAAATAGTAACATATCCGCGCACTGCTGACCAGATTTTGTTCGTTTTCTGCCCTGTATAAAAATGGAAACAGAAAACGTTTCCACGCTCCTGTTCCCATTCGATCCATCTGTATCCGCTTTCAATCTGCCTTATCCGTCTGCCTGTCCAATCAGTCTGCCTGTTCCATCGTTGCCCGGATCACATCCTGCATATCATAAAATCCTGCCTTTTTCCCGGCGAGGAACTTTGCCGCCTCCACAGCCCCTTTTCCAAAGACGCTGCGGGAATATGCGGTATGCTTGAACTCAATGACCTCGTCGAGTCCCGCGAAGATGACCTCATGCTCCCCGACGATGCTGCCTCCGCGCACTGCCGAGATTCCGATCTCGTGCGGATCTCTCTTTTTGCGCTCGCTGCTTCTGTCATATTTGTACTCATAGACATGTCCCAGCGCATCATTCATGGAGTCCGCCAGCGCCAGCGCTGTGCCGCTCGGTGCATCCAGCTTCTGGTTGTGGTGCTTCTCCACGATCTCCATGTCAAATCCTGCCGGCGCAAGAATCGTTGCCGCCTGCGCTAAAAGCTGCATCAGCAGATTGATTCCCAGCGACATATTCGCAGATTTTAATACTGCTACCTGCCCCGATGCCGCCTTTACCTGCTCCATCTGTTCCTCCGACAATCCCGTCGTGCACAGAACCACTGGAATCTTTTTATCCACACTATAGACCAGAAGATCGTCCACGGCCTTCGCATTGGAAAAATCGATGATGACATCCGCCTTCACATCGCAGACGGAAATATTCGGGAATACCGGATAGTCATTTTTGATCCCGTCATAGAGATCCACTCCCGCCACGATCTCAATCTGCGGATCCTCCTTGCAGATTGCGGAGATGACCTGTCCCATTTTACCATTGCATCCATTCATGATTGCCTTAATCATCGTACGTTATCCTCTTTCTCTGTACTGCCCGCTCCGCGTGCCGCATGCAGCCGGCGGTGCAGACACATACTCCGGCGGATGGCCTTACGGCTCCCTTCCGCCGGAGTCATCTGTTCTTTTATGCTAACTTTATTCCGTAATTTTTCATCGCTTCTGCAAGCTTTGCGGCATTCTCCGGTGTCATCTCCGTGAGCGGGGAACGAAGCGGTCCCACTTCCAGTCCCATCAGATTCAATGCTTTCTTCACCGGAATCGGGTTTACCTCGGAAAACAGCGCATCCACAAGCGGCTGTGCCTTTAACTGCAGTTCTCTCGCGCGCAAAAGATCCCCCGCGGAGAAAGCCGCGCACATATCGTGCACATCCGCCGGCGCCACATTCGACCACACGGAAATCACACCAATTGCACCGATTGCCATCAGAGGCACCACGATGCCGTCCTCGCCGGAATACAAATCAATCTTGCCATCCGTTAAGTACATCAGCCTGGATGCCTGCGCCAGACTGCCGGTCGCCTCCTTGATACCCACAATGTTCTCCACGGTCTTAAAGAGTGTGGCTGCGGTCTCCGGCATAATATTGCAGCCGGTACGTCCCGGAACGTTGTACATGATAATTGGAAGCTTTACTGCCTCGGCAATCTCTGTATAGTAACGGATCAATCCGCCCTGTGTTGCTTTGTTGTAGTACGGGGTCACAGCCAAAAGTCCGTCTGCTCCTGCCTCTTTCGCCTCTTTGGAAAGATGAATCGCCTCTCTGGTACAGTTGGAACCGGTGCCGGCAATGACCGGAACACGATGCTTTGCAAAACGCACTGCTGCCCGGATCACATCGGAATGCTCCTCCGTAGTGAGCGTCGAACTCTCTCCGGTCGTTCCCACAATCACAATCGCATCCGTTCCCTGCTCAATCTGCCATTCGACCAGTTCCTCCAACTTTTCGTAATTTACCTCTTCATTTTCGTTCATGGGTGTAACAATCGCTACACCAGCGCCCTTGAATATCGCCATGCCAATCCTCCGTTTCTCCTATGTTAATATATGCCCATGGTACAATTTTGCCCCTGTCAGATCAGAGTCAGAATAAAAAAGTAAAAAAAAGCCGGCTCGATGAGCC
>ERZ773109.1600-NODE-1600-length-13046-cov-37.423986_pt1 | contig 13046 bp, 9 predicted proteins | sample MGYA00580569_ERZ773109 | MGnify/ENA primary metagenome ERZ773109 (study PRJEB29015, sample SAMEA2737852) | human gut metagenome | biome: human gut; feature: human-associated habitat; material: faeces | place: China | collected 2012 ...
AAACACCATTTCAGTGACATTAGTTTCTACTGGAAAGATGACAGAGTGATGACAGATATGAAAAAAGCTGTGTGCTTTCAGCAGGATTCGCATCAGGCATCTGCGCACGAACGCCGGATGCGGCGTGAACGCCTTATCCGTCTATAAACATTAAACCCGCAATAACGCGCTTCCGAGATAATCGTTCGCGTCCTTCACTCCCGGCAGCGCAAAAAAATAACCGCCGCCGATAGGTTTAACGTATTCCTCCAGCGCTTCGCCATTGAGCCTTTTTTGTACTGTCAGGAAGCCTTTTTCCAGATCGTGTTGGTAACAGACAAACAGTAGCCCCATATCCAGTTGCCCGGAGTTGGTGACGCCCAGTGAATAACTGTAGCCACGACGCAGCATCAGGCTGGACTCACTCTCCGCCGTGCGGGGATTCGCCAGCCGGATATGGCTGTCCAGCGCAATCACCTTCCCTTCCGGATCGCTGGCGTAATCGGGAACATCATGCTCATGCTGCATTCCCAGCGGCGCACCGGTTTGCTTATCACGACCAAAAATCGTCTGCTGTTCTTTCAGCGGAGTTCTGTCCCAAAATTCCACTCGAAACTGAATCAAGCGTACTGCCTGATAGCTGCCACCGATTGTCCACGCTGGCTCCTGCTGATCTGCCGTTACCCACACCACTTTTTGCATCAACTTATCATTCTGGCTATCGGGATTGGCAGTGCCGTCTTTGAAACCCAGCAAATTAATCGGCGTCTCTTTGCCTTTACTACGCGCCGCGTGATCGGAAATAAACCCTTCCCGCTTCCAGCGCACGCTGAGCAAATCCGGCGTATGTTTGATGATATCGCGCAGTGCATGGATCACCGTGTCCTGGGTGTTGGCGCAAATTTGTAGCAACACATCACCATGACATAACGCCGCATCCAGCGAGTCGTTGGGAAAACGCGTCATCTTCTGCAACTTTTTCGGCATCTGTGGCGCAAGGCCAAAGCGCTCATCAAACAATGAGTGACCCACCGATAACGTGATGGTGAGATTATCGGGCGCAATGTAGCCGCCAAGAATGCCGGAATCGAGTGGTGGCAGGCGCGGATTTGGCGTTTCTGGTGCCGCTCCGCCCTGAGTCAGAAAAGCAAAACGCTGAGTCAACAAGCGAAACAACCGTTCAAGATCGGCTTTATCGCTGGCAAGCACATCAAACGCCACCAGCATCATTGCGGCCTGTTGTGGCGTCAGGATCCCTGCCTGATGCTCACCATAAAACGGCTGTTTCTCATTGCGAGCATCCGGTGAAAGCGTGCCCGGTGCACTTTGCGTTTTTTGTGCATGAGCGACCGGACAACTTCCCGCCAGCGCCAGCGCACCAATCCCTTTCAGTAAACGTCGGCGTGACGGTTCATTCACCCCGTTTTCATCTTTATACTGCATAACGCTTAATCCAGTCCCAGCACACCGCGAAGTTGCGCCAGATCTTCCGCCAGCGCAGTAATCGGCCCTTTCAGCGCATTCCGGTCGGCATCGGTCAATTTGTCGTAGGTTTCAAAACCGTCTTTAGTACGGTATTTCGCCAGAATGGTATCGACCTTTTTAAAGTTGGCATCGACTTTTGCCAACAGTTCCGGGTTGGCTTTTTGCAGTTGTGGACGCAGCAGATCGACAATTTTCTGCGAGCCTTCAACGTTAGCCTGGAAATCCCACAGATCGGTGTGGCTGTAGCGATCTTCTTCACCGCTGATTTTGCTGGCTGCCACTTCCTCAATCAGTCCGGCTGCGCCGCCGACCACTTTTGAAGGTGGGAAAGCCAGTTCACTGATGCGTTTTTGCAAATCGACCACATCTGTATAAAGCTGCTCAGCGTACTGATCCATCCCTTTGGTGGTGTTGTCGCCAAACAATGCTTTTTCCAGGCGGTGGAAACCAGTGAATTTTGGGTCGGCGGCTTTTTGCTCGTAATCATCTTCACGGGCGTCAATGCTGCCATCCAGATCGGAGAACAGTTCAGCAATCGGTTCAATGCGCTCATAGTGCTGGCGCGTCGGCGCATACAGTGCTTTCGCTTTTTCGATATCGCCAGCTTTAATCGCGTCGGTAAAGGCTTTGGTGTCGGTCACCAGCTGCGTGGTTTCCGCCATGACATACGCTTTATATGCAGTAATTGCACCACCAAGACTTAACAGCGCATCACTTTGCGCCGCATCCGCCGTTGCCTCACCTTTGACGATCAACTTCCCTTTCGGGTTAGTCAGCAGACCGCAGGTCATATCGTATTCGCCAGGCTGTAAATTCGCCGTCATTTTCTGGCTAAAACCAGGGGCGATATTTTCCCGCTCTTCCACCACCATCACGCCTTTGAGGATCTCCCACTCCAGCGCCTTCTGGCTATGGTTCTGAATAATGAACTGTGTTTTCCCGGCGTTAACCGTAATGGTCATCGGTTCGCACTGCTTATCCGTCACGGTCACTTTGACCTGCGGCACATCAGCGGCGTTAGCCATAAAAGCAGAAGAAAACAGCGCAGCCACGCTCAACTGCAATGCGTTACGGCGGAAGTTAATGGTCATGACGAGACTATCCCTTTAAAGTATGTTGTAACTAAACAAGAGTTTGCGTCGTATTTGTTACGCGGAGCGAGACGCTGTCGCCCCTGCGCGTGGTGGCAGAGCAAATGCCACCAGCGCCGGGATGAGATAAATAAACCAGACGGCGACTTCGCTGACGCTCGGCGCTTCCTGATAGCCAAAAATCCCTTCCATCAGCGTGCCAAACAGCGAGTGAGTTGAGAGCACCGCACTCATATCGAAGGCGATTTCCTGAAAGTGGTTCCACAATCCGGCTTCATGAAATGCGCGAATGGCACCAGCTGCCAGCCCTGCGGCGACGAAGAGAATAAACAGGCTGGTCCATTTAAAAAATGCACCAAGATTGAGGCGAATACCGCCCCAGTAGAGCAGGAAGCCTAGCACCACGGCAGTAGCAAGACCGAGCATTGCACCCAGCGGCGGCCAGATCCCGACATCTTGTTGAAATGCCGCCAGCAGGAAAAAGACCGACTCCAGCCCTTCCCTTGCAACGGCAAAAAAGACCATCATCACCAGCGCCCAGCCATGATGATTTCCACGCTGCAATGCGCTATCGACTGCCTGCTCCAGTTGTACTTTGACGTTGCGCGACACTTTGCGCATCCAGAAAACCATCCAGGTAAGGATCACCACGGCGATCACCGCCACGATACCTTCAAACAGTTCCTGCTCTTTTTGCGGAAATTCGCCGGTGGTTTCGTTAATGAAGATCCCCAAGCCCAGGCACAACGCAGCGGCAAGCAACACGCCAATCCACATCACACCAATCCATCGGCCTCGCTGGGTACGCTTAAGATAGCTGGCAATCAAACTGACAATCAGCGCGGCTTCAAGTCCTTCGCGCAACATAATGAGAAACGGAACAAACATGCCACCCACCCTTAAACGTTTTTCTGAGTCAATCTATGCAAAGAAAAGTAAATCGCAGTGATAGCGATTATCATTACGGTAAAGAAAAATACAAGCGGAATGTTTATAAAATGATGTTGAAATGTAAACAAAGAGAGGTAATGCCAGGGGATATAAACGATTATTCCAGGTATAAAGATGGGATTGTTTACAACGAGCCATGTGTTCTTGCCGGATGCCGCGTAAACGCCGTATCCAGCCGACAAAACCGTCCTGACTCAATACATCAAAACTTCCATGTAAAACTGATAAGCGGGTGTATCAAGCAATTTCGTCCATCCGCGATTATCAAATCTAACTTTTTGCCCGGAACATAATAACAGCTCGGGTGTTGGTGGCGTCAAAATCGCTGAAGCGTTCCCCGAAGGCCGGGACAGCAGGGGGCCGCGGCGATTGGCCGCCCCCTGCGCGCTCCCTGCACCATTCAATTTATATGGCGAGGCACATTAAGGGAGCGCAACCCGCTGCTGAAGCCAAACAAAACCGCCGCAGGCTAAGTCCCTTAGCTTTCCTGCAACCGTGACGGCGGAGCCGAATGATAGTGCGCATCGGCCTCGGCAAAGCGTTTTTGCATCGCCGCTGACGGCGCTTTACCCAGCAAACTAAACACTACAATCCCGATACTGCCGAAGATGAAGCCCGGAATAATTTCGTAGAGTCCCAGCCAGCCGAACTGCTTCCAGACGATAACCGTCAGCGCACCGATGATCATCCCCGCCAGCGCACCGTTGCGCGTCATGCGTGACCACATCACCGAGAACAGCACCACCGGACCAAACGCCGCGCCAAAGCCTGCCCACGCGTAGCTCACTAAGCCCAGCACGCGGTTTTCCGGGTTTGCCGCCAGCGCAATCGCCACCAGCGCCACCACCAGCACCATCACACGCCCTACCCACACCAGCTCTTTCTGGCTGGCATGTTTACGCAGAAACGCTTTGTATAAATCTTCGGTAATCGCACTGGAGCACACCAGCAGCTGGCAACTTAAGGTTGACATTACCGCCGCCAGAATTGCCGACAGCAGAATCCCGGCAATCCACGGGTTAAACAGAATTTGCGCCAGTTCGATAAACACGCGCTCAGCATTCTGGTTTACCGCACCTGCTTCCGCCGGGTGCTCATTAAAGTAAGCAATACCAAAGAAGCCGACAGCTACCGCCCCTGCCAGGCAGAGGATCATCCAGGTCATACTGATACGACGCGCATGGACAATGCTGTGGTGAGAGTCTGCCGCCATAAAACGCGCCAGGATGTGCGGCTGCCCGAAGTAACCCAGCCCCCAACCCATCAGTGAGATAATGGCGACAAAGTTCAGCCCTTTGAGCATATCAACGTTTTCGATGCTCTTTTGTTTGATCACTTCCAGCGAGTCACCAAAGCCACCGACACTGATAATGACGATAACCGGCGTCAGGATCAGGGCAAAAATCATCAGGCTGGCCTGTACAGTATCAGTCCAGCTCACCGCGAGGAAACCGCCAATAAAGGTGTAAAGGATCGTCGCCGCAGCTCCCGCCCACAGAGCCGTTTCGTAGCTCATGCCAAAGGTACTTTCAAACAGACGCGCGCCTGCCACAATGCCCGAAGCGCAATAAATGGTGAAGAACAGCAAAATAACCAGCGCGGAGATAATGCGCAAAATGCGGCTTTTATCTTCAAAGCGCCCGGTGAAATAATCCGGCAGGGTTAAGGCGTTATTGTTGTATTCGGTATGCACACGCAACCGCCCGGCCACCAGCTTCCAGTTGATCCACGCGCCTAATGTCAGGCCAATGGCGATCCAGCTTTCGGAAATCCCGGAAAGAAAAACCGCGCCCGGCAACCCCATTAACAGCCAGCCGCTCATATCCGACGCACCCGCCGATAATGCCGTCACGAATGGCCCAAGACTACGACCGCCCAGAATATAGTCGTCAAAGTTTTTCGTTGATCGCCAGGCGATAAACCCAATCAATATCATGCCAAAGATATAGACACAAAATGTCACCAACATCGGTGTGCTAATAGCCATCTAAAGTCTCCAAAAAATTATTATCGGCAATGTCGAAACTTGCCGTTATATCTGCCACCGGAACGGGGTAACAGAGTTTATGTTTTACCAGGGCGACCGTATCCTGCCGGAAGCGCTGGTTATTCACAATCGATTTAACACACCATTTACATTAAATTTTAGTGCTCAGCGACACTATTTTTCATCAGGTTGCACTCTCTCACATTTTTTGCGGTTGCACCTTTCAAAAATGTTAACTGCCGCAGAGAAAAAGTCTGAGTTATTTTTTTAATCCCTGTCATATCGATTTCTTTTATTAACATTTCATTCATTTTTAAGCTTGCTACGCAGGTCACATTTAACATGGTTGCACAAAGTTGCAACATCATGGATATTTCACGATAACGTTAAGTTGCACCTTTCAGAACAACAGGAGTAATGGCATGGGAACCACCACCATGGGGGTTAAGCTGGACGACGCGACGCGTGAGCGTATTAAGTCTGCCGCGACACGTATCGATCGCACACCACACTGGTTAATTAAGCAGGCGATTTTTTCTTATCTCGAACAACTGGAAAACAGCGATACTCTGCCAGAGCTACCTGCGCTGCTTTCTGGCGCTGCCAATGAGAGCGATGAAGCACCGACTCCGGCAGAGGAACCACACCAGCCATTCCTCGACTTTGCCGAGCAAATTTTGCCCCAGTCGGTTTCCCGCGCCGCGATCACCGCGGCCTATCGTCGCCCGGAAACCGAAGCGGTTTCTATGCTGCTGGAACAAGCCCGCCTGCCGCAGCCAGTTGCTGAACAGGCGCACAAACTGGCGTATCAACTGGCCGATAAACTGCGTAATCAAAAAAATGCCAGTGGTCGCGCAGGTATGGTCCAGGGGTTATTGCAGGAGTTTTCGCTGTCATCGCAGGAAGGCGTGGCGCTGATGTGTCTGGCAGAAGCGTTGTTGCGTATTCCCGACAAAGCCACCCGCGACGCGTTAATTCGCGACAAAATCAGCAACGGTAACTGGCAGTCACACATTGGTCGTAGCCCGTCACTGTTTGTTAATGCCGCCACCTGGGGGCTGCTGTTTACTGGCAAACTGGTTTCCACCCATAACGAAGCCATCCTCTCCCGCTCGCTGAACCGCATTATCGGTAAAAGCGGTGAACCGCTGATCCGCAAAGGTGTGGATATGGCGATGCGCCTGATGGGCGAGCAGTTCGTCACGGGTGAAACCATCGCGGAAGCGTTAGCCAATGCCCGCAAGCTGGAAGAGAAAGGTTTCCGTTACTCTTACGATATGCTGGGCGAAGCTGCACTGACTGCCGCAGACGCACAGGCGTATATGGTTTCCTATCAGCAGGCGATTCACGCCATCGGTAAAGCGTCTAACGGTCGTGGCATCTATGAAGGGCCGGGCATTTCAATCAAACTGTCGGCGCTGCATCCGCGTTATAGCCGCGCCCAGTATGACCGGGTAATGGAAGAACTTTACCCGCGTCTGAAATCACTCACCCTGCTGGCGCGTCAGTATGATATTGGTATTAACATCGATGCCGAAGAGGCCGATCGTCTGGAGATCTCCCTCGATCTGCTGGAAAAACTCTGTTTCGAGCCGGAACTGGCAGGCTGGAACGGCATCGGTTTTGTTATTCAGGCTTATCAAAAACGCTGCCCGTTGGTGATTGATTACCTGATTGATCTCGCCACCCGTAGCCGTCGCCGTCTGATGATTCGTCTGGTGAAAGGCGCGTACTGGGATAGTGAAATTAAGCGTGCGCAGATGGACGGCCTTGAAGGCTATCCGGTTTATACCCGCAAGGTGTATACCGACGTTTCATATCTCGCCTGTGCGAAAAAGCTGCTGGCGGTGCCGAATCTAATCTACCCGCAGTTCGCGACGCACAACGCCCATACGCTGGCAGCGATTTATCAACTGGCAGGTCAGAACTACTATCCGGGTCAGTACGAGTTCCAGTGCCTGCATGGTATGGGCGAGCCACTGTATGAGCAGGTCACCGGGAAAGTTGCCGACGGCAAACTTAACCGTCCGTGTCGTATTTATGCTCCGGTCGGTACCCATGAAACGCTGTTGGCGTATCTGGTGCGTCGCCTGCTGGAAAACGGTGCTAACACCTCGTTTGTTAACCGTATTGCCGACACCTCTTTGCCACTGGATGAACTGGTCGCCGATCCGGTCACTGCTGTAGAAAAACTGGCGCAACAGGAAGGGCAAACTGGATTACCGCATCCGAAAATTCCCCTGCCGCGCGATCTTTACGGTCACGGGCGCGACAACTCGGCAGGGCTGGATCTCGCTAACGAACACCGGCTGGCCTCGCTCTCTTCTGCCCTGCTCAATAGTGCACTGCAAAAATGGCAGGCCTTGCCAATGCTGGAACAACCGGTAGCGGCAGGTGAGATGTCGCCCGTTATTAACCCTGCGGAACCGAAAGATATTGTGGGCTTTGTGCGTGAAGCCACGCCGCGTGAGGTAGAACAGGCGCTGGAAAGTGCGGTTAATAACGCGCCAATCTGGTTTGCCACTCCTCCGGTTGAACGCGCGGCGATTTTGCATCGCGCTGCCGTGCTAATGGAAAGCCAGATGCAGCAACTGATTGGTATTCTGGTGCGTGAAGCCGGAAAAACCTTCAGTAACGCCATTGCCGAAGTGCGCGAAGCGGTCGATTTTCTCCACTACTATGCCGGACAGGTGCGGGATGATTTCGCTAACGAAACCCACCGTCCATTAGGGCCTGTGGTGTGTATCAGTCCGTGGAACTTCCCGCTGGCTATTTTCACCGGGCAGATTGCTGCCGCACTGGCGGCAGGTAACAGCGTGCTGGCAAAACCGGCAGAACAAACGCCGCTGATTGCCGCGCAAGGGATCGCCATTTTGCTGGAAGCGGGTGTACCGCCAGGCGTGGTGCAGTTGCTGCCAGGTCAGGGGGAAACCGTGGGCGCGCAACTGACGGGTGATGATCGCGTACGCGGGGTGATGTTTACCGGTTCAACCGAAGTCGCTACGTTACTGCAGCGCAATATCGCCAGCCGCCTGGACGCTCAGGGTCGCCCTATTCCGCTCATCGCTGAAACCGGCGGCATGAACGCGATGATTGTCGATTCTTCAGCACTGACCGAACAGGTCGTCGTGGATGTACTGGCCTCGGCGTTCGACAGTGCGGGTCAGCGTTGTTCGGCGCTGCGCGTGCTGTGCCTGCAAGATGAGATTGCCGACCACACGTTGAAAATGCTGCGCGGCGCAATGGCCGAATGCCGGATGGGTAATCCGGGTCGCCTGACCACCGATATCGGTCCGGTGATTGATAGCGAAGCGAAAGCCAATATTGAGCGCCATATTCAGACCATGCGTAGCAAAGGCCGTCCGGTGTTCCAGGCGGTGCGGGAAAACAGCGAAGATGCCCGTGAATGGCAAAGCGGCACCTTTGTCGCCCCGACGCTGATCGAACTGGATGACTTTGCCGAATTGCAAAAAGAGGTCTTTGGTCCGGTGCTGCATGTGGTGCGTTACAACCGTAACCAGCTACCAGAGCTGATCGAGCAGATTAACGCTTCCGGCTATGGTCTGACGCTTGGTGTCCATACGCGTATTGATGAAACCATCGCCCAGGTCACTGGCTCGGCCCATGTTGGTAACCTGTATGTTAACCGTAATATGGTGGGCGCAGTGGTGGGTGTGCAGCCATTCGGCGGCGAAGGGTTGTCCGGTACCGGGCCGAAAGCAGGCGGTCCGCTCTATCTCTACCGTCTGCTGGCGAATCGCCCGGAAAGTGCGCTGGCAGTGACGCTCGCGCGTCAGGATGCAGAGTATCCGGTCGATGCACAGTTGAAAGCCGCATTGACTCAGCCGCTAAATGCACTGCGGGAATGGGCAGCAAATCGTCCAGAATTGCAGGCGTTATGTACGCAATATGGCGAGCTGGCGCAGGCAGGAACACAACGATTGCTGCCGGGGCCGACGGGTGAACGCAACACCTGGACGCTGCTGCCGCGTGAGCGCGTGTTGTGTATTGCCGATGATGAGCAGGATGCGCTGACTCAGCTCGCCGCCGTGCTGGCGGTGGGCAGCCAGGTACTGTGGCCGGATGACGCGCTGCATCGTCAGCTAGTAAAGGCATTGCCATCGGCAGTCAGCGAACGTATTCAACTGGCGAAAGCGGAAAATATAACCGCTCAACCCTTTGATGCGGTGATCTTCCACGGTGATTCGGATCAGCTTCGCGCATTGTGTGAAGCCGTTGCTGCGCGGGATGGCGCAATTGTTTCGGTGCAGGGTTTTGCCCGTGGCGAAAGCAATATCCTTCTGGAACGGCTGTATATCGAACGTTCGCTGAGTGTGAATACCGCTGCCGCTGGCGGTAACGCCAGTTTAATGACTATAGGTTAAACAGGTAGCCGGAGGATGTTACAACCTCCTCCGGCATCTTTAACGTGGTCGAATCCCCTCAATAATAATCCGCTGCACGTTTTCAACCGTTTGATTGAAAAATATCTCATCGCGCAACGTCGCGCCTGTCACCGCCTCCACCTGAGGGGCGAAATCGGCGTAATGTTGAGTGGAAGCCCAAATCATGAAAATCAAATGCTGCGGATCAATCGGCGCGAGTTTGCCGCTTTTGACCCAACCGGCAATCAGCGCCGATTTCTCATCAATTAATGCCTTCAAATCGCCCGTCAGTTCATCCATTAACAGCGGCGCGCCTGCCAGCATCTCCATACAGAACAGGCGCGAAGCCTGCGGATAATCGCGGGAGACTTCCAGCTTCAGACGGATGTACTCTTTTATCGCCGCCAGCGGAGCGAAATCTTCACGAAACGCTTTTAACGGTGCCAGCCAGATATCGAGAATCTGCCGCAGCACGGCAATATACAGCGCCTCTTTTGACGGAAAGTAATACAGCAGATTGGTTTTTGAAACACCCGCCAACTCTGCGATCTGCTCCAGCCTTGTGCCGTGAAAACCGAATTGTGAAAAAGTGTCCAGTGCTGCGCTAAGAATCGCTTTTTTCTTCGCGCTTACTGCGCGCGAACGTTTACCCGTTGTTTTCACTGCGCCTTGCGTCATGCGCTCTCCCCTCTTGTAGATTGGCAACAGGATAGCAAAACCCCCGCCCGGCCTCGACCTTCTGCACTCTCATCGCGCACAGATGCATGTTTTATGTGCAACTGTTTTGACCGTTTAGTCCACTTTTTACCAGATATTTTAGACAACACAATGTTAACACATTAACAACATTCACTTTTTAAAAACTGGCATCCGCTTTGCAAACAAGCCATTACGCGGCTGAAAAGGATATGCAGGATGCAGCGCCCCGTCTGACTTTCACTTTACGAGACGAAGAGAGGTTGATGATGAAAATTGGCGTATTCGTACCTATTGGCAACAACGGCTGGCTCATTTCGACCCACGCGCCGCAGTACATGCCGACCTTTGAACTGAATAAAGCCATTGTGCAAAAAGCGGAGCACTACCATTTCGATTTCGCCCTGTCGATGATCAAACTGCGTGGCTTTGGCGGCAAAACTGAGTTCTGGGATCACAACCTTGAGTCGTTCACCTTGATGGCGGGGCTGGCGGCCGTCACCTCGCGCATTCAGATTTACGCCACTGCTGCCACCTTAACGTTACCTCCGGCAATCGTCGCCCGTATGGCCGCAACCATCGACTCCATCTCTGGCGGGCGTTTTGGCGTCAACCTCGTGACTGGCTGGCAAAAGCCCGAGTATGAGCAGATGGGTATCTGGCCTGGCGATGACTATTTCTCCCGTCGTTACGACTATCTCACCGAATATGTTCAGGTGCTGCGCGACCTGTGGGGCACGGGGAAAAGCGATTTTAAAGGCGATTTTTTCACCATGAATGATTGTCGCGTCAGTCCGCAACCGAGTGTCCCCATGAAAGTGATCTGCGCCGGGCAAAGCGACGCTGGCATGGCGTTCTCCGCCCAGTATGCCGATTTCAACTTCTGTTTCGGCAAAGGCGTAAATACGCCCACGGCTTTCGCCCCGACCGCTGCGCGGATGAAACAGGCCGCAGAGCAAACCGGGCGCGACGTTGGTTCTTATGTGTTGTTTATGGTGATTGCCGATGAAACCGACGATGCCGCTCGCGCCAAATGGGAACACTACAAAGCGGGCGCGGATGAAGAGGCGTTAAGCTGGCTAACCGAACAAAGTCAGAAAGATACCCGCTCCGGTACTGATACCAACGTCCGTCAGATGGCCGATCCCACTTCGGCGGTAAACATCAATATGGGGACGTTAGTCGGTTCTTACGCCAGTGTCGCGCGCATGTTAGATGAAGTCGCAAGCGTGCCTGGTGCCGAAGGCGTGCTGTTGACCTTCGATGATTTTCTGTCGGGAATCGAAACCTTCGGCGAGCGCATTCAACCACTGATGCAGTGCCGCGCCCATCTACCTGCGCTGACTCAGGAGGTGGCATGATGACAACCTTAACCGCTCGACCGGAAGCCATTACCTTCGATCCGCAGCAAAGTGCGCTGATCGTGGTGGATATGCAAAACGCTTATGCCACGCCAGGCGGCTACTTAGATCTCGCCGGGTTTGATGTCTCAACCACTCGCCCGGTCATTGCCAACATTCAAACCGCCGTGACCGCAGCGCGAGCGGCAGGGATGCTGATCATCTGGTTTCAAAATGGCTGGGATGAACAGTATGTCGAAGCTGGCGGCCCCGGCTCACCGAATTTTCATAAATCGAACGCCCTGAAAACCATGCGTAAGCAGCCGCAGCTGCAGGGGAAATTGCTGGCGAAAGGCTCCTGGGATTATCAACTGGTGGATGAACTGGTGCCGCAGCCTGGCGATATTGTGCTGCCGAAGCCGCGCTACAGCGGTTTCTTCAATACACCGCTGGACAGCATTTTGCGCAGCCGTGGAATACGCCATCTGGTTTTCACCGGTATCGCTACCAACGTCTGCGTCGAATCGACGCTACGCGATGGCTTTTTTCTGGAGTATTTCGGCGTGGTGCTGGAAGACGCAACACACCAGGCGGGGCCGGAATTTGCACAGAAAGCCGCGTTGTTCAATATCGAAACCTTTTTTGGCTGGGTCAGCGACGTCGAAACGTTCTGCGACGCGCTTTCTCCCACGTCCTTTGCTCGTATCGCTTAAGGAGTTTAACGATGCCAAAATCCGTAATTATTCCCGCTGGCAGCAGCGCACCGCTGGCCCCCTTCGTTCCCGGCACGCTGGCTGATGGCGTGGTGTATGTCTCCGGTACGCTGGCTTTTGATCAACATAATAACGTGCTGTTTGCCGATGACCCAAAGGCGCAAACCCGCCACGTTCTGGAAACTATCCGCAAGGTGATCGAGACGGCGGGTGGCACGATGGCGGATGTGACCTTCAACAGCATCTTTATTACCGACTGGAAAAATTACGCCGCGATTAACGAAATCTACGCCGAGTTTTTTCCGGGTGATAAACCGGCGCGATTCTGCATTCAGTGCGGACTGGTAAAACCTGACGCGCTGGTGGAAATCGCCACAATTGCGCATATCGCCAAGTGAGGCCGCGATGAAACTTTCACT
>ERZ773109.1604-NODE-1604-length-13035-cov-4.272573_pt1 | contig 13035 bp, 14 predicted proteins | sample MGYA00580569_ERZ773109 | MGnify/ENA primary metagenome ERZ773109 (study PRJEB29015, sample SAMEA2737852) | human gut metagenome | biome: human gut; feature: human-associated habitat; material: faeces | place: China | collected 2012 ...
GGAGGAGACGAACCGCCGTATCGTGGACATCATCTCCGATGTAAATATGGCATATTCCGAGCATGCACGCCGCTATCTGGCCGACACCGGTTTGCCCAAGGAGCGCACCTATGTGACCGGTTCGCCCATGGCTGAGGTACTGCATCAGAATCTGGACAAAATTGAAGCATCCGATATCCATGCCCGTCTGGGTCTGGAAAAAGGCAAGTACATTCTGCTTTCCGCACACCGTGAGGAGAACATTGACACGGAGAAGAACTTCACTTCTCTGTTTACAGCTATCAACAAGATGGCAGAAAAGTACGATATGCCCATCCTGTACTCCTGCCACCCCCATAGCCGCAAGCGCCTGGAGCAGAGCGGCTTCCAGCTGGACAAGCGCGTGATCCAGCATGAACCTTTGGGCTTCCACGACTATAACTGCCTGCAGATGAACGCTTTCTGTGTAGTTTCTGATAGCGGTACCTTGCCGGAGGAGAGCAGCTTCTTCACCAGTGTGGGACATCCGTTCCCGGCGGTGTGCATCCGTACCAGCACCGAACGCCCGGAAGCACTGGACAAGGGCGATTTCATCTTGGCGGGCATCGACGGCGACCATCTGCTTCAGGCCGTGGATGTGGCGGTTGAGATGAACAAGAACCGCGATTTGGGCATTCCTGTGCCGGATTATGTGGACGAGAACGTGTCTGATAAGGTGGTCAAAATTATCCAGAGCTACACCGGTGTGGTCAATAAGATGGTGTGGAGCAAGGGTTAATTGAACATAACTAAAATATGGAGGAAAAGAAAATGTCTCTTTACGAAAAGATTGTTTCTAAACAGGAAAAATTGGCTTTGGTTGGGTTGGGCTATGTCGGTATGCCGATTGCTGTTGCTTTTGCAAAGAAGGTTGATGTCATTGGCTTTGACCTGAACAGTGAGAAAATTAACCTGTATAAGCAAGGCGTTGATCCGACAAAAGAGGTCGGTGATGCTGCAATCAAGGCTACAACGGTGGACTTTACGGATGATGCTACGAAGCTGAAGGAAGCCAAGTTCATTATTGTTGCTGTGCCGACTCCTGTTGATACTGATCATACGCCTGACTTGACTCCGGTTATCGGTGCCTCTGAAATTGTTGGTCGGAATCTGACGAAAGGTTCTATTGTCGTTTATGAATCGACTGTCTATCCGGGTTGCACGGAAGATGTTTGCATTCCGATTCTTGAAAAGGAATCTGGTTTGAAGTGTGGTGAAGACTTCAAGATTGGCTATTCTCCTGAGCGCATCAATCCGGGTGACAAGGTACATCGTCTCGAAAATATCCGCAAGATTGTTGCCGGTATGGATGCGGAAACCTGCGAAGAAATCAAAAATGTGTACGACTTGGTTATTGAAGTTGGTACCTATCCTGTTTCCAACATCAAAACAGCAGAGGCAGTGAAGGTCGTAGAAAACAGCCAGCGTGATATTAATATTGCGTTCATGAATGAACTGGCAATGGTATTTGATCGGATGGGTATCGATACCAATGAAGTCGTTGATGGCATGAATACTAAATGGAATGCGCTGGGTTTCCGTCCGGGCCTGGTCGGTGGCCATTGCATTGGTGTTGATCCATACTACTTTACCTACGAGGCGGAAAAGCTGGGCTATCACAGCCAGATTATTCTGAACGGCCGTATTGTCAACGACAGCATGGGTGCATATGTTGCTGATGCTGCAATTAAGAAAATGATTGAGGCGGGTCAGGCACCTAAGAAGTCTAAGGTCGTGATTTTGGGTCTTACCTTTAAGGAAAACTGCCCGGATACTCGTAATAGCAAGGTGAACGATATTATCAAGCGTCTCAAGACCTATGGCATTGATCCTGTTGTAGTTGACCCGTGGGCAAGCGAGCGTGATGCTATGCGTGAATATGGTGTTCAGCTGCACAGCATGGAGGATGCTAAGGAAGCTGATTGCGTTATCGTGGCAGTTGCCCATAACGAGTTTAAGGCATTGAGCCTTGATGATATCAAGAAACTCTACAAGACCGGTGCAGACAATGAGAAAGTTCTGCTTGATGTTAAGGGTCTTTATACAGTGAAGGATCTTGAAGAATCTGGTATGCGCTACTGGAGACTGTAAGAGAACTCATAGCAAATATTTGACAGCCATGTGCATTCATGGCTGTGCTGCTCAATTGTGCGACCTCTATGTGGTGAGCAGTAGGCAACGGATATAAAATCCGGCAGAAGGCACTTGCAGAAAAGATGAAATTAAAACAATCGATTGGGATTGACAAAAAGGTGGAGAGAAAGCATGATTTTGACAGACAGAAACTATGGAATTGATCTTTTGAGGATTATCTCAATGATGATACTCCCGGTGCTACATGTTTTGGAGCATGGTGGAGTGCTTAATGCAAGTATAACACTATCGCTAAATTATTGTACGGCATGGTTCTTAAATATTTCTGCATATTGTGCGGTTAATACCTACGGGTTGATTTCTGGATATGTAGGGTATGGGAAGAAACATAGATGGACAAGTTTTTTTATGCTGCTGTTTCAGGTCCTTTTTTATACAATACTAACAACTGTGCTTTTTGCAATCTTAAGCCCAGAAAAAATCGGTTTGAAGGTTATTTTGGCTGCGATTGTTCCTTTCGCATATGGATCTTATTGGTACTATACAGCTTATTTCTGCTTGTTTTTCTTGATGCCGTATTTGGATATATTTATTGAAAAAACAACAAAAACAGAGGCTAGGAAGATGCTGGCTAGTTGTTTTTTCGTGTTTTCGCTTCTAACGACTTTTTTAATAGAGATATCGGAAATACGGTAAACGGATATAGCGTACTTTGGCTCTCTATACTTTATTTGTTGGGTGCTTATATAAAGAAATATGACATTAAAGTAGAACGATATTCAAAAACGATAATTGGATATCTGCTTTGCGTTTTAATTACATGGGGTTCTAAATTGATTATTGAATTTTATACTAATATGGTGTTTGGAACCCCAAGAATGGAAACTATCTGCTACAGTACACATCTTCTACAATAATTATGTGCTCACTGTTTCTGCTGATGTGTTTTAAGAAATTGAAATTTACCACAAGGTACAAGAAAATGATATCCTTTTTTGCACCTGCAGCTTTTGGAGTATACCTTTTTCACAGAGAACCATTAATCTGGGATTTCATTGATAATGCGTTTGTCCCGTTTGCATCATATAGTACAGTGAGTATGCTGTTTGCAACTTTGATATTGGCACTCCTGATTTGGTTGATAGGGTCCTTGATTGATAAGATAAGAATTCAATTATTTTCCGTTCTTAAAGTAAAGCAACATTGCGAAACTATATATAGAAGAATCGCAAATAATAAGTTGATACGGCTGTGGGTAAATAATTAACCAATAATAAGTTATCGGCCATGTGTTCCAAGCACATGGCTACGCTGCTCAAATATGCTGCCTCTCCGTGGTGAGTAAAAGACAACATGCGCTTGATATTCCGTTTATATCATAAGGGAGACTATACTTTGAAAAACAGAAAAAAACCGATTGGCATTATCATTACCATTTCAATAGTTTTACTTTTAACGATAGTAACTCTGTTGGGGTGGGCGTATTACAATTCAAAGCTTGATTTGATTCAATATGATGATGGCAGTAAAGAAATAGACACCAGCACAAGTTATGCCATAGATAATGATGAGTTGGACATTGCCGACCTTCCAGATGCACCGGAAGATGTGGATGCTTCCGTGAAAATAGAAGTTTTGGAAGGTGACATTTATCACGATAACAATGTTGTAAATATTCTGTTGCTCGGCACGGATGAACGAACGGATGAATTTAATGAGAACGCACGTGCGGATGCAATCATGGTGATGAGTCTGAATACCAAGGAGCATACGATCAAGCTCATCAGTATTGAACGGGGAATCGGCGTACCGGTGCCGGGACGTAATGATGATTGGATCACACACACCTTCCGATATGGCGGTGCTGCCCTTACAATGCAGACGGTGCGTGATTGCTTCAAATTGGACGTAGAACGATATGTTCGTGTGAATTTCAATGTAGTAAGTAAAGCTATCGACAAAATCGGCGGCGTAGATATTGAGTTGACACAAGCAGAAGCTGAGCATCTAAACAGTGCCAAGAAAAATTATTATGAAAGCGGCTCTGACATCCAAACGGTACGTGCAGGTACCAATCATTTGAACGGTGATACGGCAATGGCGTATGCCCGTATTCGTAAAATCGATAGCGACTGGAAACGCATTGAACGTCAGCGCACGGTGATTCAGGCGGCAATTAATCAGGTGAAAAATTCAGATATTTTCACTCTAAATGCATTAGCTGATGCAATTTTACCCATGGTTCAAACGAATTTGACAAAAGCCGAAATTACACGTTTGATGCTTGAGGTACCTGTATTTCTGAGTGAAGGCTCTAAGATGGAACAAATGACGATTCCTACCTACGAAACATGCTGGAACAGCGTAGGGGTGGACGGACGCAAAATGATTGGGGTCGATTTTGAAGCCAATGCGCAAATTTTGCGTGAGTTTTTCTATGGCACTCATGATGGGATTTCAGAATAGTCAATAATTTTATCCAGGTGATTTAAATGAGGAGATTTATACGGAGTGGGGATCTATTTGAAGATTTAAGACGCTCACTCGACTGTGAATTTATCTCGGATACCATTAGAACTCCCTTTAGATATGAGGCGTGTCGTATGCTTACTTCGGCTGTGCTCACAGGTTATCCATTAGAACAATGGATAGATATGGTGAAATACTTTTCCTTTGGTAATGCAGCATTGATAAAAAGTGAGGAAGATGCCAAAAAGTTTTTTGGGAAGTATTTGAATGAGCTGTAATGGGGAGGAATAGGTGAATAGCTATAAAGCTTGAAATGTAAAATAAAGCGGAGTGAAAGGTTTGATTATTCATCCTCTGGCTGGTATTTGAAATGCCAGGAGGCAGAGAAAAGACACAGTGCGATGAGTTTGTAGTGGTAGAAAGTGTGCATACTTTTCTAAAGATTTATTGCACAAACACTTAACATTACTCAGATGTGCGCTTTAACCAAAGCTCGTGGAGCTGGGCCATTACTTCTTCACCAGAAAGGTCAGGATCGCTGAATATACGGATAACCTCCATCATACTTTCCGGGATTTCCGGCAGGTTCCGGAAGTCAAGTTCATCTATTTCCGAGCGGAGTTCAACGGATGGGATTTCAAAGATTTCCGCAAGCACGTCATACGTAGAGCGTTTCTTAGGATAGGATTCACCTTTTTCGTATGAGATGATCGTGCGCAGTGACAGGCCGGACAGCTTTGCCAGTTCGGCCTGAGTCCAACCCTTTTCTTTTCGCAGACGCCGTACCTTTTCCCCAAAGGTCATTCCAATCTACCTCTCTCTTAAAAAATGCGGATATTTTGCATGTTTTTGATATAAAAGTATTGACACGAGAAAAAAACGGATGTAGAACACAGTCGTGCAGATATTCTGCATGTCTGTATTCTATTACGGAGCAGCGGAAATGTCAACAGCGGGCGCATTGAAAAAACGGGACCGCAGGAGGACAATTGACAAATCCACAATGTGCCGGGATAGAATATTGTTCTGTCAGAACCGACTGTGAAGCGGGAGCAGTCGTGGACATAATTCCCCAGCACCTTGCTGCGAAAACAAGCAACGAGGGCGTGAACCTTGAAAACAGAATACCAGCACGGCAGGTACGTTTCTATTGACACGAGCGACATCGGGAAAAGCGCCAGGACGTGCGGACAGCGGCGCACGGATGAGAGGTGTGAGCCGGGTTCTGCGCAGAGCGATACATTTTGCCCGTAAAGGGGCCATGGAAGGCTCTATCGCCATTGACTGTCGATGAGAAGAAAATGACACACCAGCAGCCCGGCGCAACAGACCGGGTGGGAGACTTTGGGTTGTAATCAGTAAGACCTTTAGAACCTCAGTGAGCGGCTGAAATACTATCAGCCCGCCTGCCGTGTTCCCGGCCCATCGGGGGGCGAGCTGCGAATACGATGGAGATATCTGTCTGAAGAACGGACACGTATGAAAATGTAAGTACGACAGGCATCCAATTGGATGCCTGCAAGAAACAAAGGAGCGGATCAGACGCTTCAAACGAATTGTGAATCTGTACGAAAAAGCTGCTGTGCCGCAATTGGAGAGACAGGTAAAACGCAGGAAGAATTTTCTGTCCGGAGCGTTTTGGATGATCTGCAATATGGCGGTATTCCCCACATGATTGTATGTTCAGAGATGCTTCTCTGCAGCGAGCATGGGCTTTGTGTTGCCATCCGGCAACCCTTTGCCGCCGCGGACGCGGCACATACGGGGCCAGCCCCGAACCCCATGCAGGTGTGGATATGAGAAAACGGACACAGGGAATCAATGTGCGTGTGACAGCGGCGGAAAAGTGCAAAATCGAAAGGTCGGCAGCAGGCTGTGGGCTTACAGTATCGGAATATCTGCGCAGACGTGCGCTTGGATATACACCGAAGTTTCATCCGCCGCCGGAACTTTTCAGCGCCCTCACATACATGGATAATCTGACAGACATGCTGGAACGGCTCGACTCGTATCTCGGGGGACAGTACAGGCTGTGTGCCGAAGAGATCCGCGACAGTCTGCTTTGTGGAAGTCAAAACAGTGAGTGAACTGGCGCCAGTTCACTGGTTTTGCCCTGTGTATGTCTGGAATATTGATGTACGAACTTCGCATACAAATCACCTCCGAACCCCCGGCGGCGGAGAAAAATCAATGCCGGAAATCCCGGGGACAAGTGTACCCTTTTGCGGGCGGAAGAAGCGGGTCAGACGCCACGGAAACCAAAAACACCGTTCTCTCTTCCTCCCACACCCCCTAACTCTATTTACCGGCTGGAAGAATAAATATACCGGCTGGAAAGTATATAGCCAGCCTTTTCCAACTACGGATATCTTCCCAGCCGGTAATGTCCCAATGGAGTAGAATTCCCGCGTGTGTTTTTGTCTGTGAACTGGCGTCAAGGCTTTGAGCGTGCCAGGAAGAAAGAAACGGCTGATGACAGCTCCTTTCAGCGGGTAAGCGTCAGACGGAAACGCTGTGTGCGGGAGATGTGCATGTCTTCCAGCCAGCAAGCTTTTTTCAGCCGGTTCAACATGCGTCTGAAAAACAGATGGGCTGAAGATTTCAACAGTGTGAAGTATGTGTAAAAAACAAAATGAAAACCATTTGATTTACCAAAGGAGAAATGTGGATCGCAACAACGAAAATATGGGCTGTAAAGGACAGCCTCAAGCGTGTGGTGGACTATGCGTCGTACCCGGAGAAAACAGAATACAGCGGGCTTGCAAATGCACTGCACTATGCGGAAAATGGTGTCAAGACAGAGCTTTGTGAGACGGTACATCTTGTCAGCGGTCTCCATTGCAGGCCGGAGCAAGCGTGGGATGACATGCGATCGATACAGGAGCATTTTGGAAAAACAGGCGGAACCGTCGCACTGCATGCGTATCAAAGTTTCAAGCCGGGCGAGGTCACGCCGGAGCAATGTCATGCTATAGGAGTCGAGCTGGCGCGGAAGATGTGGGGCGGACGTTTCCAGGTACTGGTAGCGACACACTTGAACACAAATTGCCTGCACAACCATTTCGTGATCAATTCAGTGTCGTATATCGATGGGAAAAAGTATGAGCAAAAGCGCAGCCAATACTATGATCTGCGAACAGCTTCGGATGACATATGCCGTGCGCACGAGTTGTCCGTGATCAAACAGCCGCTGGGAAAAACGCCCCGTCAGTTGTATGAAGCGGAGCAGCGTGGTGAACCGACCCGGTACAACCAGATGCGGGCAGCCATCCATGAAGCAAAGGCTAAAACCAGCACAGAACGGGATTTTGCACGGGCTTTGGACGGGCTGGGATATGTCTGGAGCAGGGCTCCGAATCGGAAATATGCTACGTTGTGCGCACGGGACGGCGGGCGCGCAGTCCGGGTCTACCGTTTGGGCGCGGAATACGACTGGCCTGCAATAGAGGCGGCGCTGCACGAAAATTTTGCCCGATGGGGGCCGCGGTATTATGACTGGCAGTGCAACCCGCATCATACCGCCAAAGAGCCACAGCGGACCGCTGTGCGGCACACAGGACGGTATAAATGCCGCGGATTGAGTAATGCACGGAAGCCGACGGGCCTGTGGCGGATGTATATGTATTACTGCTACCGGCTTGGGATATATCCTCGGCAGAAACCGACCGTGAACTGGCCGGAGATACGGGCGCAATGGCGCGACAACGAACAACTGTGCCGCGAACTGAATTTTGTTCATACGCATAAGTTTACAGACGACAGCGCGGTGGCGGAATATCATTCGCAGCTTGAGCAGCAGGCAAAGGCCCTGCGTGAAGAACGGAAAAAGTGTACCCGTCAGCTTCGGCACAGGAACTGTCATCCATCGCAAATCAACACATTAGAAGCAAGGAGAGCAGAATTGACCGGCACACTGAAGGAGCTGCGCCGTGAGGACGCATTGGCGGCGGCGGTGATATGGCGGCTCGAAAAGACTGCGGTAGCCCGTTCATATATGAAGGAGCAGCGGCGCACTGTACTACAGCGCACTGCGATGAACAGGCAGTATGAGACTGAGCGGTAAGGCAATGCGGATGAAGTTGATATCCCCGCGCCGGAAAGGTATAATGAGTGTGATAGAACATCTGTGCTATACCATGTGCCCAAGGGAGGGAAACAAAGCGTGAAAAAGCATCACTGGATCAACGACGACATCGTGATAGACTTCCCTTTGCCCCAGTCCATGCTGTACTTGATTGAAGAATTGGAAAAACTGGATGCAGAAGAAGACTATGCGTATTTTAACTATGCTGAAGCATTGGATACAGGCGCTAAGGAGTTGTACCGACGCGGGACACTTACACGCAAACAATGGGATCAGCTTTGCCTTAAATATGATGGAGTGTATGAATGATAAAGGTATTAAATTTGGAAAACGCTCCCTTGAGCGACCGAAACGGTTCCTATGGCGGGGCGGCAGGTTCAAAAGAAGGTATTCTGATAGACAGAGAATACTGGCTTGTAAAATATCCTAAAAGTACCAGAAGCATGCGAGGCACATTACTGTCCTATACCACTTCGGCTTTGTCGGAATATATAGGAAGCCATATTTACAGTATCCTGGGATACAGCGTCCATGAAACAAAACTTGGCATCCGTAACGGGAAACTGGTCGTAGCGTGCAAAGATTTTTGTGAGTATCCAGGGGAACTGCGTGAAATACGGACTTTAAAAAACATATATAACGACAAACTGGAGAGCATGTTGGAGAGCGAGGCAGGAACTGTCAGCGATACTCACTCAGTCGACTTGAAAGAGATCCTGCTGCAGTTGGAATACAACCCGATCCTTTCAAAGGTTTTGGGTCTGAAAGACCGATTTTGGGATCTTGTTATTATTGATGGGCTCATCAATAATAACGACAGGAACAATGGAAACTGGGGTCTGCTGTATCGAAAAGATGCTTATCAGATCGCGCCTGTATTTGATAACGGCGCTGCATTTTCCAATAAAGCAACAGATGAATCGCTGGCAGCACGTTTGAATGTCCCGCAAAAGATGGAGGCCAGCGCGCTCAACACGGTTTCGATCTATGCACAGGACGGCCAGAACTATACATTCAAAAAATTACTTGCGGAATATCAGCGATATCCAGATCTCTGCGCTGCAATCAAACGGAATGTTCCGCTGATTGGAGAAAGCATGCCCGCAATCAAACTTTTCATTGAACATATCCCAGAAAGCGTCAACGGGATTCCCGTATGTTCGCCGGTGCGAAAAGCTGCATATATCCAAGACATGCAGATGCGTCTGGACAGATTGCTGCTCCCGACTTTTGAAAGAGTCACAGAGTTGGAATCGCTTCAACTGTCTGCGCACAGGGGACGGCAGTCGGAAAATACTTGCAGGCGTAAAAGTATCCGAGACCGAGATGAACGATAAGGTCGCTTGTGTGAGATGCGAAGAAGCGATAGAATAAAAGAAAACCATGAATAATGACCGAAGGCTGCTGCTCGAATGAAGCGGCAGCCTTTTTATATCGAAATCCAAATGAAACAATATGATGACCATACGTGAAGAAAGAGGGATAAGAATAGGATTAGACCGTGTAAAGAAAAACAATACAGAATTGAAAAACGGCATGCAGTCAGAGGATGGCTACATGCCGTTTTTTGTTTTTGGGAAGAACCGGATCAGAATCTCAGAACACTTTGAATCGAGTGAAAAAACGCTGCCGGAACTGGTGGAAGAAACGATACAAAATGTTGCCGGAAAAAGGTGAATTCGTGAAACGATAAAGCTGGATAACAGCCCGTGTTTGTGGTATGCTGTGGGTGCAGGAAAATTTCCAAACGCGGGTTGTTTCACATCGAAGGAGGTTCTTTTTTGAAACAGCCTATCTACAATACAGCATTATATCTAAGACTGAGCCGTGACGATAAAACCTACGGCGACAGCGTAAGCATTGAAACGCAGCGTGCCATATTACAGCAGTATGCACAGGATAACGGTCTGCATGTCGTGGACGAATACGTGGACGATGGATGGAGCGGTACAAATTTCGAGCGTCCAGATTTCCGGCGTATGATGAAGGATATCGAACTCGGGAAAGTCAACTGCGTGGTCACAAAGGATCTCAGCAGGTTTGGGCGTGAACACATCATGATGGATTACTACCTTGAGTTCATATTCCCGGAAAAGCGCGTTCGGTACATTGCGGTGGCTGAGAATGAGGATACGGAAAAAGTTCTCAGTGATTTCGTTCCTTTTAAAAACCTGTTCAATGAATGGTTCGCAAAGGACACCAGCCGAAAAGTGAAGGATGCGTTACGCACCAAATTCAAAAACAAGGAGCGTGTCTGCGCATATGCCATCCTCGGATACAAAAAAGACCCGTCTGCCAAGAACCGGATCATCCCCGATGAGGAAACAAGGTGGATCGTGGAAAAAATCTATGAGACTGCCTATTACGGGGCCGGTGCGGCGAAAATCACACGGATACTGACAGAGGAAAAGGTGCCCACTCCCAGCTGGCTGAATTACCAGCGGTACGGAAATTTTGCGAATATCTACAAAAATGCGCCGGAGTCCAAAAAGTATGCATGGACGATCGCCCAGGTCAAGAGCATCCTCAAGGATGAGACGTATATTGGAAACACCATCCATTACAGAGAAACAAACATCTTATATAAAAACAAAAAGCGTATCCGTAAGCCACAGGAACAATCGCTACGGGTCGAGGGAACGCATGAGGCGCTTATTTCCAGAGATGTATTTGACCGTGTCCAGGACTTGAGCGCGAAGCGACGCAGAAGCCAGAAAAACGCGGTCACGCAGATTTTTGCAGGGCTGGTAAGATGCGCGGACTGTGGATGGTCGATGCGGTTCGCTACGAACCGGCAGAACAAAACGCCGTACAGCTATTACTCCTGTACCTATTACTCACAGCATGGGCGTGGTTGGTGCTCCTCTCACTATATTCGCTATGATGTTCTGTACGCTTATGTGCTTTCCCGTCTCCAATACTGGTGCCGACAGGCGCAAATAGATCGCAAACGGCTGCTGGAGAAAGTGAAAGACAATGTTGGGGGCGAGTGCACAGCACAGACCAAAGCAAAACTGACAGAACTCAACCGTCTGGAAAAGCGTCGGAGTGATGTAGATTCCCTGTTCACACGCATGTATGAGGATCGGGCTGCAGACCGAATCACGGAACGCAATTTCACCATGCTGCTGGAGAAATACCAAGCAGAACAACAGCAGCTGGAGATCCGGATACAGGACCTCAAGGCGGAACTCTCACTGCAAAAACAAGCGGCGAACAACGCCGAAAAATGGCTGGCCATTGTGGAGAAATATGCGACTCCCACGGAACTGACCGCCGAACTGCTTAATGCCCTTATTGACAAGATCCTTGTCCATGAGGCTGAGGTGGGACCCGATGGCATTCGCCAGCAGGAAGTCGAAATTTTTTACCGCTTTATTGGCCGTTTAGACGGCCAATCCCTCAGCCGTTCCTCTATCCCCGACCCGGTGTCTTTGCCTGTGTGATACCGGACTGAATTATCCGGATATTGTATTGTTCCAGCCCATCTCCGAGTTGCTTGGGCGTCCGCTTTTGCAGCTTTTCTGCAAGGACGGGCTTTCCGCCGAGCAGGCCGTGGCGGCGGCGGCGGCGCTTTCCGCACAGGAAAAGCAGGCCGTCAGGCGCGACATGAAATGGCACGCGGTATTCCGCCTGGCGGCCGCCCTGATGCTGTCCGCTGCGCTGGTCTATGTTTCCCGCGTGCTGGATCTGCACGGCATTTACGGCTGGCCGCAGGGGTGTACCATGGGAATGCTGCCTTTCACCGGCTGGCTTGCGGGCGACGCTGTTTTTACGCTTCGGCAGATAAAAAAGCTCTGACAGGGTGGAAGAACGCCAAAAGGCCCGGCGCAACAGTGCCGGGCCTTTTGGTGAGCGCCGCACCGGATTATGTCTTTGCGCGCGATGCCAGCTCTTCATAAACTTCCTTTGTCTTTTCCTCTGTTTCGCCGTTGAATACAGTGGTCTCATCCGCTCCGTGCCGCACGACAACGGCGCAGCGCACACGGTTGTGGAGGTACAGCCGGTATGCGCCGAATTCATCATTGGTAAAGGTACCGCTGGATATTTTTCCGGTCCCGGTCCCCCAGGTACGGCTTCCCTTGTCAAAAACATCACGCCATTCCACGCCGGTGATCTCCGTGTATGGGATAGACGCCCTGTCCCCGATCCCTCCGGAAAGCTCCAGCGCCGTTCCGGTGAGCTTTACACTCACACCGGAAAACACGACGACGGCCATGGCGAACACGATGGACGCAATGCCGATCACGCCGCCGATCACTCCGCCGGCCTTCTGTATCCGCGCCTCCCGTTTTTTCATGTTCTCCGCCACTGTTCCCGCCTCCTTACAGCTTCTGCAGGATACGCGCGCCGGAACCGCACAGCCAGTG
>ERZ773109.1605-NODE-1605-length-13034-cov-4.765467_pt1 | contig 13034 bp, 11 predicted proteins | sample MGYA00580569_ERZ773109 | MGnify/ENA primary metagenome ERZ773109 (study PRJEB29015, sample SAMEA2737852) | human gut metagenome | biome: human gut; feature: human-associated habitat; material: faeces | place: China | collected 2012 ...
AAAGGACCCTTATAGGGTCAAAGTCAAACCACCGGCTTAGCCGGTGGTTATGATTTCATTACATAAGAAACTGTTTGGTCAAAGTCTTGAGCAAGATGAATCGTTAGAAACAGAACTAAAGTTACTACAACAACTGAGAAATAACGAAACCCATTTTATGATCCGTAAGGATAGCTTCTTATCAGAAGAAGACTTCTGTGTGCTTCATAATTTTATGATTCGTTTCTATAAAATTATGGAGACATGGTGCCCGAATGACAAAGATAATATTGAACTGTACATACTGCCATACTGGGGAGAGCCCACTGGGGCCGATAGTATCTATGGATTTAATCGTGAGCCGTTAGAAAAATTCTCTTATGAAAGTGCTGTGAGAAATTCGAGTTGGGCAAAAAAAATAGCAGCATTGCTTAATGATGGTTATTTATATGACACTCTAGAATTTTCGCCGTATACTATTGCAAAAGATTTGATAGAAGAACATACTGAGCTTTCATCAAAATTTGATGAGATATGGGCAATGGTATATATGATGCAATGGTTAAAAATGATTGTTGTGGATGAAATACTGGACGATGAACAAGGACAAGTTTACTTTGTCATGAATGTTCGGATTTAATTAGTGTCTTGAGTAAAAGGATTGCATTTTTACAACATTAGCATTTATAACATTAACATGAGAAGTTACCAATTCTTGTATAATAATGTGATAGATAGTCTACCACACACATAAAAATTTAATATTGCAACGTTCAAATATATTTTATGATAGTTGATTCATCCGATACGGCATCGCTATGTCGGAATACTCCAAACCAATTCATTCCATGACATTATAAACGGAAAGGTGGCATGACCTAAATCATGCCACCTACCGAAAAATAATATTACACTGTTTTATTGAGCTACACATTCAATAGGCTCTTTAATAAATTTACTGTTCTGATTTTTCTCTAACGGTTTCTGCCCAAAGTTTTTCTGCAACAGGTTTCCAATCCTTAGCATACTGAACGCATTTACCGCAAAGGTGTTCGCAACTTTCAGGAGACTGAAGATCTGTTGAAACAGCTCCTGTTTCATGTACTATCTGCTGGAGTTTTTCGGGATTCTCAAGCATAGGACACGGCATAAGATGATTTTCATTAAACGGCTGCTGTTGTCTGTATGCCTTAAAAATAGGCTGCTGTAAACATTCTATAAGCGATTTGTCATGTATATTAGCGCTTGAATAGTGAATGAATACACATGGCTCTACGTCTCCTATAGGATTAATATGACAATAACATCTTCCACCTGCTACACAGCCATGTACAAATTCGCCGTCATTCTGGAAGTCTATTGCAAAAAGTTCTTTTCCGCCTTCCCATCCTCTTATTTCTCTTACTCTGTGATACATATATTCACGCTGTTCCGGTGTAAGCAAGAGATCTGTGGAAGCCTCATTGCCGACAGGCATATAGTGGAAATACCAAGTATATTTTACACCTTTTTCGATAAGAAGGTCTATAAAGTCGTCGGAAGTAACAGTCTTATAGTTTTTGCTTGTATAACAGATTGATGTTCCGAAAAGAAGTTTATGTTTTTTAAGCAAATCCATAGCATGCATTGCTTTTTCAAAATGACCTGCCCCACGACGTCCGTCATTCTCTTCAGCATATCCTTCAATACTGATAGACGGCATAAAGTTACCTACACGAAGCATTTCCTTACAGAAATCCTCATCTATAAGAGTACCGTTTGTAAATGCGCTGAACATACAGTCATTATGCTTTTCACAAAGTTTTATAATATCGTTTTTACGAACCATTGGTTCTCCGCCTGTAAGCAGATAAGCATGGATTCCGAGTTCTTTTCCCTGTGTAACGATGCTGTCCATATCTTCGTATGTAAGATTATATTTATTTCCGTACTCGGCAGCCCAACAACCTATACAATGCATATTGCATGCGCTTGTAGGGTCCATAAGTATAACCCAAGGTATATTGCAGTCATATTTTTCGGACATTTCCTGTGTAATTCTGTATCCGTGGAAACCGGCTTCATATCCAAGAGTAAGGAATGCTTGTTTAAGTACAAAAGGATCCGTCTCTTCTACAAGTCTTCTTCCAAATTTTGCCCATTTACTGTTTTCATCGGAAAAAGCTGCCTTAAGTTTTTCATAAGCTTCAGGAGACCATGATTTTCCGATAAATTTTTCACCTATATTAATTATTTTCACCATATTTGTCGGGTCATTTCCGACGTGCTTTATGAGTGAATCAATTGCAACCTCAAATGCTTTTCTTTCGGCTGCATGTATAAGTTTATTTTCCATTACCGTTTCCTCCGTTCTGACACTTTGGTTGAACCAATTTGTTTTATGTTATTAATATAATACATTATAAAATTTGCGGCAATTTACAAATGATAAAAAATGTAGAAAAAAGGGACAGTTAATAAAATCTGTCCCTATAGATATCCTTATAAAATTATTATATAAAAAGATGAGGTGTGTTATTACATGTTTTACTAAAGAGCTTATTTAAGTTTGATTTTAAATTATGCCTTCTTCCGCAAGTTTATGTATTTTTTCTTTGTCAAGTCCCAAAATATTTTCGAAAATTTCTTCGTTATCCTGACCGAGCATAGGCGCAGGGCGAGATATTTCGGCTTTTGTGTCTAACAGTTTTATCGGATTTCCGTTCACTTTCATATCGCCGATTACGGGATGTTTAATAGGAACTATCATTTCCCTCGCTACCGCTATATGGGGATCTGTCGTAACGCGATTCAAGTCGTTGATAGGAGCCGCAGGAACGCCTGCGCCCAGTATCATATCCACACATTCGTCAACCGTGTGGTTTACCGTCCACTTTTCAACTTCGGGTTTAAGCTCTATATAATTTTCGCATCGTTTTACGTTAGTATCAAATCTTTCGTCCTTTAAAAGGTCTTCTCTGTTAAGTACTTTTGTGCAAAGCAATGAAAACAGTTTATCATTTGCACAGCCTATTACAAATCTTCCGTCTTTTGCCTTAAAAGCGTCATACGGATAAGCTGAGGCGTAACGATTGCCCATCAGTTCTGGCTGTTTTCCGGAGGCAAAAAATCTTTGTATGCCTGTTTCAAGACTTGATACAACGGAATCCACAAGGGAAACGTCAACCCTTTGGCCTCTTCCCGTAAGGGTTCTGGCGTGAAGAGCGGTAAGAATACCGATTGTCAGGTTCATTCCTCCTAATACATCCCCCATTGCATTTCCTACTCGCAGCGGCTGACCGCCTTCTTCTCCTGTTATACTCATAAGACCGCCCATTGCCTGCGCTATTATGTCATATCCCGGTCTCTGCGAATACGGTCCGTAACATCCGAAGCCTGAAACGGCGGCATAGATTATCCTTTCGTTTACTTCTTTTAATACATCATAACCGAGACCGAGTTTATCCATTACGCCGGGACGATAGTTTTCAACAACGACATCGGCTTTTTTTACCATATCCAAAAAAATCTTTTTGCCGTTTTCTTCCTTAAGATTAAGGGTTATTCCTTTTTTATTGCGGTTGACATTTGCGTAATACAAGCTTTCACCGTTTTTAAACGGTGCATAAGCTCTTGTGTCGTCTCCTTTACCGGGCATTTCTATTTTGATTACGTTTGCACCGAAGTCTGCTAACATCATCGTGCAGTAGGGGCCGGCAAGTACTCTGGTTAAATCAAGTACAATTATATCACTTAATGCGGTATGGCTCATTGTTCTTCTCTCCTTTATACACTTTATTTTTATATTCCGTAAACAGTATTTGCTATTAAATTGAATACCAGTCCTGAAACTATTACGATTACAAAAAGTCCTATTGCCGAATATATAAACAGATTAATAAATTCTTTGTTCTGTTTTGCCTTATTAAAATCTTTTGTATTTGTTCCGAGTGCCGCAAGTATAAGTGCACCTCCCGTTGATAACGGTGAAACTCCGGCAAGCGAACCGCCTACACCTACAGCTGCCATAAGAGCTACTGGGTTAACTCCTCCGACCTGAGCAGCTATACCGGCACTCATCGGCATCATAGTAGGATATACAACTCCGAGTGCGGAACTGACGAGGCTGAGTAATCCGGCTGAAACACCCATAAAAGGAACAGCTGTTTTTGTACTCATTACAGATGATATTGCGTCGCTCATAAGTTCGATTCCGCCGACTGTATTAACAACTTCAAGTAATGCTCCGACTCCGAGAATCATACAAATTGTGCTCCATGGAAGGGCTTTTATACAAGCTCCGTCATCTCCGATACCGATCAAAAGAAGTACTGCCGAAACCATGAATGCGGCAAGAGCGATATTTACATCAAAGGTGATTAAAAGAACCATCATGGCTACTATTCCCAAAAGGGATATTATTTGTTTTGAGTTGAATTTTTCTAGTTCTTTTACGGATAAAACATTTATCGGTTTTTTCAGTTTATATCCTTTAAATATCACAAAGATAACCAATGCAAACACTGCGGTTGTAATTGTTTGGCATATAAGAACTGTAGGCATTACATTTCCAAAGCCGGCACTTTCCGCCGCACTTTTTATAATAGCGGCTTCAGGTGTAATAGGTGTCATCCTTCCTGCCATTAATCCACATTCTCCTATCAAAGCAAGCATAACAGGGTTATAGCCGACTTCTACAGCTATAGATACTCCGAGAGCTGGTATAATAGCGAGAGCCGGTACTGCGCCGGGACCTACTCCCGCAACAACAAACCCGGCTATATAGATCGCGATAGGAATTATATAAGTATGGTTTCCTGCTAAAGCAACTATTTTGCGTGCCATTAAATCGAGAGCACCTGTAGAATTTATAATTGCAAACAACAGTGTTATTCCGACAAGTGTTGCGAGCATAGATGAACTGATTGCACCAATCAAAACCTTATCGTTCAAACCGAAAACACGCACAGCAATAACGCCGACTGCTAACGCCAGGACTCCGACATTTATCTTTTTTATGAATGCAATTATAATAACTCCGAGAAACATCAATAACGCAATAATGTCCATATACAGTTTCATCCCTTTCTATTATATAAATAATACGGAAGTTTACATTTTTGGTTAACTACAAGAAGTATTTGTCCCTATATTCATATGATGTCCGCTATATACGCCTTCCACAAAACTTTTTTGATATTTAGAAAGCGTCAGTAGTTTTTCGAAGTCAATTCCGGTTTTATATCCCATTCTTTCGAGCATATATACGAGATCCTCTGTAGCTGTATTTCCGGAGGCGCCCGGTGCGAACGGGCAGCCTCCCAGACCTCCCAGTGTAGACTGAACGGTTGTTATTCCGCACTCTATTGCGGCAAGCGTATTGACCATTCCCATATTTCTTGTGTCATGTATATGTATCTGGAATTCACATTCAGGCAGAGCGTCTTTCATTGCATAAACTGTTTTTCTAACTTGGTCGGGATCGGCAATTCCGATTGTATCAGCGAGATTTATCGAACGTATTCCGTAATCCCAAAGCTTTTTGGCAAAATCGACGGCAACGGAAATTTTAGGTATGCCCTCAAACGGACAGCCGAAAACCGTAGCAAGACCGACACAAATATCCAAATCGGGATATGCGTCTATTAGTTTTTTTAGTTCAGCGAAAGACTCATCATGCGTACGATTAATGTTAGCCTTATTGTGGCTCTCGCTTAAAGAAATTACATAAGAAACATGTCTGATTCCTGAATTCCATGCATTCTCCGCACCCTTCAGATTAGGTATAAGGGCGTAAATTTTTGCCTCGGGGTATTTTTCAATACAATATTTAGCAATTTTTTTGGAGTCAGCCATTTGAGGAATAGCTTTCGGACTTACAAACGACGTTACCTCCAATTCTTTAATACCGGCATTAATAAGTCCGTCAATAATTTCCAGCTTTTGCTCTGTTGTAAGCATCTGCTTTAGATTTTGAAATCCGTCTCTTGGACCGACTTCTAAAATATTAACTTCTCTGTTCATTAAATCTCCTCCTGCTTATTTTATTAAATTTTAGCTTAACTATTAACTTATATTTAATTATATAATTAAGCAAACATAAGTCAAGTATATTTTTTATCTTTAGCAATTTATATATAATAGTTACTGATATTCCTATGAAAAACTAATAATATCAAGTCTTTGCGTCCATGAATGTTTATATGAATATTGCATGCTTAATTTTAAGCAATATTAATTGGATATGTGTATATTTATTGACAATCAAATTTTAATCCAGTATTCTAGTAATTAGTTGAAAAGGAAGTGAGAAAATGGTTACCATTAACGATATAGCGAAATACTGCAATGTTTCCGGAGCGACAGTATCGTATGTTTTAAGCGGAAAAGGAGCTGAACACAGAATTTCTTTAAGCACTCAAAATCAAATACTCAATGCAGCTGAAGAACTCGGATATACTCGTAAACAGATAAATTCATCAAATAATCTTAAAATTGCGGTTTATTTCATGTATAAAGAATTGGAAATGACAATTCCTCCTCTGATTTACGGCATAAGCAACGTAATATCATCGGAAGTTTTGCCAATCGACCTTATAATAAGACCATACGACTTGGGGCAATTGAGCGATTATAAATATTTATGGAAAAACGGAGGATGTAATGCCGCTATAATCGTAGCTGCCGGAATCAAGGACTTGCAATTTTTGGAATCTAATAAGCCGTCTGTTCCCGTAGTATTGCTGAACAGAGATCTTCCGGGTTATTCGTCCGTATCAATCGACCATGAAGAGGCGGGCAGACTTACTGCCGAACATGCTATTTCAGTCGGAGGAAGCGACATAGCTGTAGTTTTAAATCCGTCTACTCTTTACGGATTTAACTTACGTTCATCGACTATTTTTAAAATCTGTGAAGAAAGAGGGATTAACATAAAAGATAATCTCTTTTACGGTAACAATCAAATCGATACAGGGTATGAAATAGGTTGGGAAATGGTAAGAAAAAATAAGCTTCATAAAGTTATAATTTGTATGTATGATATGGTGGCAATGGGTATTATAAGTGCTTTGAACGAAGCCGGAATATCCGTAGGAAAAGACGTACATGTTATAGCCACAAGTTCCGGAGTTTCATCTCTCGCCGCTCGCTATACGCCTCCTATAACGGTAGTCGATCTAAAAATGAAAGACATATCGGAGCGATGTCTGAAACTTGCCATAGCGCTTGCCCAGCAGACAATAACGGAACCTCAAAAAATTATCGTGCAACCGTCTATTATTTATCGTCAATCATCGCCTATGGTTTTGCCTTCTGATTTGTAACGATTAATTTGATGTAAGTAATATTTGCAAGTATTTCTATGTAAATTTTCAAAATAAGAATTAATATGTTAATAGAAAGGAGGCAAAATGTTTTTGTCAAAAACATTTTGCCTCTTTTAATTGAAACATATAGGAAGTATAATATTATAAAAGGTCGAAAAAAGACGTAAACGGTTTTAAGATTTATTTTAAATTTAAATAGGGGGAAGGGCTATGAAAAAGGTATTTAAAACATTAGCGGCTGCATTTTTGCCGACTATACTGACAGTAACAGCATTCAATGCGCATGTTTTGGCTAATACTGATGATATTTCGGGACATTGGGCAGAGACCCAAATTAAAGAATGGGCAAATATTGGCTATATAAACGGATATCCAGACGGAACTTTTCTACCTGATAATTCGATTACAAGAGCGGAATTTTTGACTCTTGTAAATAAGATTTTTAAATTTGAAAATAAAACAAATATAAATTTTATCGATGTAAGACCCGATTACTGGGCTTATAGTGAAATTCAAAAAGGCATTAGCGCAGGATATGTTTCGGGTGATAAAAACGGGACTTTCAGACCGGATGATTTTATTACGAGACAAGAAGCCGCCGTAATAATAAATAAACTTTTAGACAATACGGAAATTACAGAAAATAAACCGAATTTTAAGGATGCTTACGATATAGACGAATGGGCAAAGAATAGCGTGGATATTGTTTATGAACATGGAATATTGTCGGGATTTCCGAATGGCACATACAGACCGAAAAAATATATGACTAGAGCCGAAGCTGTATCTGCCCTTAAAAGACTAACAGAGTTAAAAGGGACGGACGATATCGGCAAAAATGAATATATACTTCGTGAAGAACAGATGAAAGACAAAATAATAGATGGTGATTTGATAATAACAGATGATATGGATACGGTTAATCTGGAAGGTGTAACAGTAAAAGGAAATGTTTACGTAAAAGGCGGAAATGTTATACATGCGGAAAACTGTAATATAAATAAGCTGATTACGGATGGAGAGGATTTTACTTTTGAGGCAGATGAAAATACTACTGTTGACAAAACAGAACTTAATTCATGCGGTAAAATATCGGGAGAAGGTTTTGATGAAGTAATTATTGACGATGTATGTAATGATGAAATAATAATAGACGGCGATATTAAAAATGTCGTTCATAATGCAAAAACTGATATATTCATCGGAAAGAACGCGGATATAGAAAATTTTAAAGTTACTGAAAATGCTGAAAACTCCCATATTAAATTTGAGAAAGGTTCTAAAGTTAAAAATGCGGAAATTTACGGTAGAATTAAAATAGTCGGAGAAGGCGAAATCGGCACAATGGAAGTATATACTTCGGGAGTGGAAAGCAGTATACGCCCCGACGATGTAACGACGGCAGAAGGTGCGGAAGATCCGCATTATACAGAACTGAGACCGATATTAAAGGGAGAGGATTCCAATAAGGAAAATTTAACGATAGATAAAGACTTCGACGGCAAAGGAAAAAATTATAAAAATGTAACGATAACCGACAATGCGGCTGTAAGCGATATAAATGCTTCGGGAGACGTTATAATTGAAAACTGCGATGTCGTTCTGAAGGGTGTATCTGTTGAGGGAGATGTAGTTGTTTGCGGTAACGGAAGTGTTGAACTTGAAGACTGTCTGGTGAAAAAAGATATAGTAACCGTTAAAGATGATGACTTTAAAAAGATTGTTTTTGATAAGAAAACAAAATTGTATGGAAAATTGATAATAGAGGGAAACACGGAGATTTCATCGGAGTGCGATGTAACGATTGATGAGGTTGATATAAACTCCGACGCTGTTATAAATGTAAATGTTGACAAAATGAATGTTTTATCCGACAGCCTTATTGAGCTGTATGACGGAAAAACTATAGATTATGTTGATATTTTTGATGGAGTCGGGGCTGTAGAATTTAATATGAACGGTTTTTCGTCATTTATAGAAGATATAGCAAGTGAAAAGACAAAAATAAAATTCAGCGGCATGGGACAAGTCGGAACTGTTAAGACCGATAATGCCGATAATATTACAACTGACAGTGGTATAACTATCGATAATATAATTTCCGATTTTATACCTGTAAGTAATGTAATACTAGCGCCGTCCGAGGGAAAGACGGGAGAAGTACTGGAACTAAACATAAACGTAGAACCTAAAAATGCTTCAAATAAGAATGCGATATACAAAATTGTAGATGATGGAGGAACTGACGCAAAGATAAACGGCAATAAACTTGTTGCGGATAAATCGGGAGTAATAAAAATAAAAGTTGAAATAGAAGACGGAATAGGTGTCGGGATACCGTATATAAAAGATTGTATTGTTGAGATAAAAGACAATATAATACCGGTTTCCGATATTATTATGGAAAATGAGGATTGGGTATATGCAGGCGAGGAACTGGAGTTGAAGGCACATGTTGAACCGGAGGACGCTACTTATAATGAAATAGAGTGGTCAGTGTTAGAGGGGTATGCGTACATTGAGGGAAATATATTTATGCACGATTTTACCGACACCGAGACAGTTGTACGTATATTGGCCGAAGTTGAGAACGGCGCGGCAGACGGAGGGACATTCAGTCGTGAATTTGAAATAACGGTTATTCCGCCTAAATATGGTTTTAGATAAACGATATAAGTATTACGGTAATGTCGGGAAACGCTTTGAAAAGTTGTTCCCGACTTATTTTATTATAAAGCAATGAAGCGGTATAAATATTTTTATTAACGGAGATTTATACTGCCACTGTTAATTATATTATTAATAAAAAATAGTTTTGATGCAATTTTAACAACAAAAAGCATGAAAAATATGATATAATAAAAATAACGAATTTCAATGAATTTTGTCTGGATAATATTGAATTAAATAGAAGTCTTATATTTGATATACAGTGTCAATTTTGAGACACAAGCTTTTGGCTGACTATACGGAGAGCAGTACGGACTTTTTTACGGCTTTATGCCGCAGGAATGCCAGTCGACAATTTGAGACTTATATAAATAAAGGGTCAAAAAAAGAATTGTTGTATTTAGTGCTTGAGCGTATAATAGTTATAGATATTGGTATTATTGTTAAAAAAACTACAGAATAATGTCTGTTGATTGTTTAAAAAATGTCAAAAATGACAAATTATATGTTTATTCGATTTTCATATATATTTTTGGCACGGTATTTGCTATAATAACCTTGATGTGCAAAAAGTTAAAATGCCGTCATTAAAAACGGTATATAAAATTCCATTAATATCCATAAGGATATTAACTACTTCCTCAATATTCGGAAGGCATTTCCTCCCGGAGTGCGACACGGGAGGAAATATCTTTCGTAAATTGGCGGAGAAGTCAGAACATGTAAATAATTATTAAATAATTTAAATAGGAGGATTTTATAATGGTTGGATTCAGTTTAACGAAAGAACAATTACTTCAGCAGCAGTTATACAGAGAGTTCGCTGAAAAAGAAGTAAAACCTAAAGCAGCGGATATGGATGAGGCTGAAGAGTATGATGTAAGCATTATGGATAAGATGGCTAAATACGGCTTACTCGGAATTCCTTTTTCAAAAGAGGATGGCGGTTCAGGCGCAAGCGTACTTTCATATGCTCTTTGCGTAGAGGAACTTGCAAAGGTTGACGCCAGCACAGCTACAGCTTGCTCAGTACATACATCACTTTGTACAACTCTTATCGGAACATTCGGTACTCCCGAACAGAAGGAAAAATATTTCAGACCCCTCGCAGGCGGTAAGAAATACGGATGCTTCGGTCTTACAGAGCCTAACGCAGGTTCAGACGCGGCAGGACAGCAGTCAACAGCTGTAAAAGAAGGAGATCACTACGTTCTTAACGGTTCAAAGATCTTCATCACAAACTCAGGTTTCTCGGATATATTCGTAGTATTTGCCATGACAGATAAATCAAAGGGAACAAAGGGTATCACGGCTTTCATTCTTGAAAAGGGCATGCCCGGATTTACAGTCGGAAAAGATATTCCTCGTATGGGCATCAGAGCTGCTTCAAACTGCGAGCTTGCTTTCGATAACGTAATCGTTCCCGAAGAAAACCGTATCGGAAGAGAAGGCGAAGGCTTCAAAATAGCTATGGCTACTCTTGACGGAGGACGTATCGGCGTTGCCGCTATCGCTCTTGGTATCGCTCAGGGCGCTATCAACGAAACAATCAAATACGTAGGCGAAAGAAAACAGTTCGGAAAGACAATCGGCTCATTCCAGAACACAAAATTCAAACTTGCAGAGCTTCAGGCAAAGGTTGACGCAGCAAGACTTCTTGTATGGAGAGCAGCATGCGCTAAAGACAACCATGAGCCTATTTCAACATACGCAGCTATGGCTAAACTTGTTTGCTCAGATGTTGCCAACGAAACAACAAGAACATGTGTACAGTTATTCGGCGGATATGGTTACTCAAGAGAGTACCCTGTAGAAAGAATGATGAGAGACGCTAAGATCACAGAGATCTATGAAGGTACATCAGAAGTTCAGAAGATGGTTATTTCAGGCGCAATGAAGGTTAAATAATAGCGGAGGGAGAAATAGATAATGAAAATCGTTGTATGTATAAAACAGGTTCCGGATACATCGGAAGTTAAACTTGATCCTAAAACAAATACACTTATCAGAGACGGCGTTCCCAGTATCATCAACCCTGATGACAAGTCAGGTATCGAAGCTGCTTTAAGAATTAAAGAGCAGGTTGGCGGTACAGTTACAGTAGTATGTATGGGACCCCCTCAGGCAGACGTTGCTATAAGAGAAGCGCTTGCTATGGGTTGTGATGACGGTGTTCTTATTTCCGGCAGAGAATTCGGCGGATCAGATACACTTGCTACATCAACAATCATCGCAGCAGGTCTTAAGACACTTGATTACGATCTTATTATCACAGGTCGTCAGGCTATCGACGGAGACACAGCTCAGGTTGGTCCCCAGATCGCAGAGCACCTTGGACTTCCTCAGGTATCTTATGCTGAAGATATCCAGGTTGAAAGCGAAAACAGCATCATCGTTAAGAGACAGTATGAGGATAGATACCAGAAGGTTAGAATTAAAACTCCTTGCGTAATCACAGCTCTTACAGAACTTGCTGAGCCCAGATATATGTCAGTAAGCGGAACAGTTGACGCTTACGCAAAAGAAATCAAAGTTCTTGGTTTTGAAGAACTTAAAGATAAACTTAACCCTGAACACATCGGTCTTAAAGGTTCACCCACAAACGTTGTTCAGTCATTCACAAAACAGGCTAAAGGCGCAGGAACAGTTCTTAAAGACGCTTCTGCTGATGAAGCTGTTAAGGCTATCATCGCTAAACTTGAAGAGAAATATATTATTTGATGAGGGGTGAAACTGAAATGAGTAAAGATGTATATGTAATTGCAGAACAGAGAGACGGAAAAATTCAGAAAGTAGGACTTGAGCTTATCGGTGAGGCTACAAAACTTGCTAAGGATTTAGGCGAGCAGGTAGTTGCAGTTCTTCTTGGCTCAAACATTACAGATAAAGCACAGGAACTTATCCAGCACGGCGCTGATAAAGTAGTAGTTGTTGACGATCCTATGCTCGAAAAATACGCTACAGAGCCTTATGCAAAGGCTATCACAGCTGTTATCAAGGCTTGCGAGCCTGAAATCGTACTTTACGGCGCAACATCAATCGGTAGAGACCTTGCTCCCCGTGTATCAGCCAGAGTAC
>ERZ773109.1608-NODE-1608-length-13025-cov-4.287124_pt1 | contig 13025 bp, 9 predicted proteins | sample MGYA00580569_ERZ773109 | MGnify/ENA primary metagenome ERZ773109 (study PRJEB29015, sample SAMEA2737852) | human gut metagenome | biome: human gut; feature: human-associated habitat; material: faeces | place: China | collected 2012 ...
ATCCCATAATATTTCTCCATCGATTCCGTCAGCGGCGGCCCGATAAATTTCTTTAAAGTATCCCGATCACCAACCTCCCGGTTCATTTTATTCAGCGCATACTCCACCGAATTCATGATCCCCGGTCCCGATTCCGTAATCGTCCCATCCAAGTCAAATAAGATATATTTATACTTCATAATAACCCTCTTTCACAAAATAATACTTTTTTTATTGTACCATTTTTAACTCTTCTTGTCCAGAAACCCTAATCTCCAAACCTCCTTTAAAATCAGCCAAAATACACAAACCAGCGTCCGTTTCTCCGCCCTTTATAACCGCCAGTTTTCTCCCCTTTGCACAACTTGAATTGGAACGATTATTTTTTTCAAAGTGGTCTACACAACCTATACAAAAACCGCAGTCCCTATCAAAGGAAACTGCGGTCATAACCCTTATTTATTTGAAAGATACTCGTCGATACCTCTTGCACCAGCTTTTCCGGCTCCCATAGCAAGGATTACTGTAGCTGCACCTGTTACGGCATCTCCACCTGCGTATACGCCTTCTTTAGAAGTCTTTCCGTGTTCTTCGTCTGCAACGATACATTTCCACTTGTTAACTTCCAGTCCTTCTGTTGTAGAAGAAATCAGCGGGTTCGGTGATGTACCAAGAGACATGATAACTGTATCTACTTCGATGTCATACTCAGATCCTTCAACTTCAACCGGACGTCTTCTTCCGGATGCATCTGGCTCACCAAGTTCCATCTTGATCACTGTCATGCTTGTGATATTACCGTTCTCGTCAACATTGATCTTCTTCGGATTTGTAAGAAGATCGAAGATGATTCCTTCTTCTTTTGCATGATGAACTTCTTCTGCTCTTGCAGGAAGCTCTGCTTCACTTCTTCTGTATACTACATGAACTTCTGCGCCGAGACGAAGAGCTGTTCTTGCAGCATCCATAGCTACGTTACCACCACCAACAACGGCTACTTTCTTACCGGCAGCGATCGGTGTGTCGTAATCCTCACGGAAAGCTTTCATCAGGTTACTTCTTGTCAGGTATTCATTTGCGGAGAATACTTCGTTTGCATTCTCTCCCGGAATTCCCATGAACATTGGAAGTCCTGCACCGGATCCAATAAATACTGCCTCGAATCCTTCCTCTTCCATCAGCTGATCGATGGTTGTGGATTTACCGATAACAACGTTTGTCTCGAATTTAACACCAAGCTCTTTTACTTTCTCGATCTCTTTCGCAACGACTTTCTGTTTTGGAAGACGGAACTCAGGAATACCATATACAAGTACTCCACCGAGCTCATGTAATGCTTCGAATACTGTTACATCATATCCGAGTTTTGCAAGGTCTCCGGCACATGTAAGTCCGGACGGGCCAGAACCGATAACAGCTACTTTGTGACCGTTCATAGTCTCTGCGCCTTCTGGTTTGATATCGTTCTCAAGTGCATAGTCAGCAACGAAACGCTCCAGTTTTCCGATAGAAACAGGCTCACCTTTGATTCCACGGATACATTTTCCTTCACACTGGGATTCCTGTGGGCAAACACGTCCACAGATAGCCGGAAGTGCACTGGATTTACCAATGATCTTGTAAGCTTCTTCGATATTTCCTTCTTTTACCTGCTGGACAAATGCTGGAATGTTGATGGATACAGGACAGCCCTGGATACATTTTGCATTCTTACAGTTAAGGCATCTTGTAGCCTCTTCCATTGCTTCTTCTTTGTTATAACCGAGACAAACTTCTTCAAAGTTTGTTGCACGTACTTTTGGATCCTGCTCTCTTACAGGTACTTTTTTCATCATATCAGCCATTATTCGTCACCTCCACAATGTCCGCATCCGCCGTGATGTGTATCGCCTTCCTGAAGTTTCAGCATTGCGCGTCCTTCTTCAGATTTGTACATCTGGCTTCTCTTCATTGCCTGATCAAAGTCAACAAGGTGTCCGTCGAACTCTGGTCCGTCAACGCATGCAAATTTAATCTCCTCTCCAACCTGAAGACGGCAGGCACCACACATACCTGTTCCGTCTACCATGATCGGGTTCATGCTGACGATTGTCGGAATCTCAAGTTTCTTTGTTAAGAGACAGACGAATTTCATCATGATCATCGGTCCGATTGCAACGCAGACATCGTATTTATTTCCGTTGTTTACAAGTTCTTCTACCATAGTTGTAACCATTCCTGCGTGTCCGTAAGAACCGTCATCTGTACATGGGTAGTAGTTGCCTGCAACAGCTTCCATCTGATCTTCAAGGATCAGCATATCTTTTGTCTTAGCACCAACGATAACATCAGCATCGATTCCGTGTGCTTTCAACCATTTTACCTGTGGGTAAACCGGAGCAGCCCCAACTCCACCGGCTACAAACAGCATCTTCTTATTCTTAAGGGACTCAAGGTCTTCATGAACAAACTCAGAAGCGCATCCGAGCGGACCTGTGAAGTCACGGAAACTGTCTCCAGCTTTAAGTTCCCCCATTTTCGCTGTAGAAGCTCCAACTTCCTGGAAAACGATTGTGATTGTTCCTGCTTCTCTGTCGTAATCACAGATTGTCAGCGGAATACGTTCGCCTTTCTCGTCCATTTTAACGATGACAAACTGACCAGGCTGACAGTGACTTGCCACACGTGGTGCATGAACATCCATCAGATAAATCTTATCAGCCAGTTTTTCAGCTTTTAATATCTTATACATGTTTCTCCTCCTTGTAAATAAATCGACGTTATTGTCTTCAAATATTGTGTAAACAATAACAACTCGCTCTTTGTTAATAATACGACACTTCAGCTATGAATTCAAGTAAAACATACGGGCAGATACACAATTTCATGCATCTACCCGTATTGTTTAAGACAAGTTTACCGTGTTATCTTATTATATAAGAACACCGAAACCTTTATTAATTTTTGATTTTAGAAATCAACTTCTGTTCCGTAGTATGTACATGTAAGAAGTTTAGCCATAGCAGCTGGATCGATTGCACGTGGATTAGATCCTGTACATGCATCGCCTACAGCCAGTTCTGCAATCTTGTCAACTTTCTCTTTGAATTCTTCTTCATTGATTCCGAAGTCTTTCAGAGTCTTAGGAATGTTCAGTTTTACATTGAACTCATCAATCTTCTCAACAAGGCTGTTGATCAGAGCCTGCTCAGATGTTCCGGCAAGTCCCATTCTGCGTGCAATTTCAGCATAACGTTTTGCAGCTACAACGTCTTTTGCGTTGTATTTGATAACGTATGGAAGGTAAATTGCATTAGCACATCCGTGCGGAATATGTCCTGTAGAGAATGCAGCACCTGTTTTATGAGCCATTGAATGAACGATACCAAGTAATGCATTAGAGAATGCCATTCCTGCAAGGCACTGTGCATAATGCATCTGCTCTCTTGCAACCATATCACATTTGTAAGATCCTGGCAGATAATCAAGAACCATCTCAATTGCCTGCAGTGCAAGTGGATCTGTGAAAGGTCCGTTCAGTGTGGATACATATGCTTCAATTGCATGTGTAAGAGCATCCATACCTGTATATGCAACCTGTTTAACCGGGAGTCCTGCAACAAGGTCAGGATCAACGATTGCAACATCTGGTGTGATGTTGAAGTCAGCCAGTGGATATTTCACACCAGTCTGATAGTTTGTGATAACTGAGAATGCTGTAACCTCTGTAGCTGTTCCTGAAGTTGTAGGAATTGCTGCAAATTTAGCTTTCTGTCTCAGTTCCGGGAAGCTGAATGGTGTGATCAGGTCTTCAAAGGAGATCTCCGGGTACTCATAGAATGCCCACATAGCTTTCGCTGCATCGATTGGTGATCCACCACCCATAGCAACGATCCAATCCGGCTCGAAAGCACGCATTGCTTCTGCACCTTTCATAACAGTCTCAACTGACGGATCTGGCTCAACACCTTCAAACAGCTGAACTTCCATTCCGCCTTCTTTCAGATAATTAACTGCTTTATCCAGGAATCCCTGACGTTTCATAGAACCGCCACCAACTACGAGAATGGCTTTCTTTCCTTTCAGGTTCTTCAGTTCTTCCAGACATCCTTTTCCATGATAAATGTCTCTTGGTAAGCAAAATCTACTCATAACAAATCTCTCCTTTTTTATGTAGTATTGTTATTTTTTTAACAGATATTATTATAACTCTGTATGCTAAAAAAAGCAACCCTATTTTGGAAAATTTACATAACATTTTCCAAAATCAAGGTTACTTTCTAGTTACTTTACACAGTTTACTTAATATGTAGTAATATAGTTTCGTGTTGTTACTTCCGTTGCTTTTCCATTTTTATCGTTCACGAGAATTGCTGAAAAAGTTGTTTGTGAATTTTCTGGCATATCAATCGGGTCAGTATATTTCTCAGAGGATGCGGTTGGAGTTGAACTGTCCATCGTGTAGTATGCCGTATATCCATCCGGCACCGTAATCGTGATCTGTGTGGCTGTACTATATTGTCCGGTTGATGGAGAAACTGCCGGAGCGTCTACAAGTGGAAATTCAATGGAATATTTTGCACTGGAAACAGCACTTGGTATTCCCTTTTTATTAACAGCAATTGCACGGATCTCTGTGTCACCTTCGGACTGAAGCAAAACAGCTTCTTTGTATTCTGTACTTGACTCCGTCGGATCAGAACCATCTGTTGTATAATAAATCGTTCCTCCTGTAGCAGATGTTAATGTTACCTGCTGTACTTCATCATAGGTTCCTTCTTTCAAACTGAATTCAGGAGCAGCAGAAACATAATCATTCATAGCAGATAATACATTCTTATCTTCACAATCCTGCAGGAGATCAGAAATCTTATTCGGCTGTTCTGTTTTCTCATAGAATTTTACCGCAGCTTTATAGAGATTTACATTCGACGGTTGTGTCTCCAGTGCGTTGAGATAGATGCTTTCAGCACTGTCCAGATCATCCTGGGCAACATAGATATTAGCAAGTCCGGTATAAGCCTCTGCCTTTGATTTATCCTTTATAATTGCTCTGTTAAAATAATTCTCTGCAGAAGTATAGTTACTGTTCTGCAGTGCGGCATTCCCTTTTTTGATCATGCCTGTATAGGAATTCTGATATCCGATATAAATTCCGACACCAACCAGAAGAATGAGCAGGAAAAAAACCGTAAGTAATTTTTGGCGTTTTTTTCTGGCAGCTTCTTGTTTTTTGATCTGCTGCAGGCGTCTGCTTTCAGTAGATGTCCGGCGCAGATTCTCTGTTGACTGACGGGCATCCTGATAACGCTTTGCATCTGTTTTCTGACGTTGTCTTTGCGCTCTCTGGCGCCGTAGCTGCTCTCTTCGCTCTTCTCTTACTTTATCCAGTTCCGCCTGACTTAAGACGCGTGTGGAATTAGGATTCGATCGTTGATTTTGTCGATTTCTGTTCTGTTGGTTTTGGCTCACATTCTGTCTTCGGACTACATCTGCCTGGATCTGACGTGTAGCTCCGGCTACTGAGCCTTTCACTTCGCGTGCGAGTACGTCTTCCAGAGGGTTATAATCTGGTACGATCTGTACTTCAGCACCGCATACGGGACAAATCAACTGATCGTCTGGTATATTTGCTCCGCAATGTGTACACCTCATTTACAAGCTCCTCCTACTTACGAACTGTTTCAACGCAATTATTCATCAGCATCGCAATTGTCATTGGACCAACACCGCCCGGTACCGGCGTAATTGCAGAAGAATGAGGTTCAACATCCGCAAAATCAACATCTCCGCAAAGGTGGTTCGCTTCATCACGATGCATTCCTACATCGATGACAACAGCTCCCTCTTTGACATATTCAGATGTGATAAAACGCTCTTTTCCAATTGCAACAATCAGGATATCTGCTCGTTTTGCTACTTCTTTAAGATCTTTTGTTCGGGAATGTGTAACGGTTACAGTTCCGTTTTCACGAAGCAAAAGGGCTGCCATTGGTTTACCGACGATATTGCTTCGTCCAATGATCACACATTCTTTTCCTTCGATTGAAATATTAGATCTTTTCAAAAGCTGAATGATTCCGGCCGGAGTACAGGATAAAAATCCTTTTTCTCCGATCCAGAGTCTTCCAACACTTACAGGGTGGAATCCATCTACATCCTTATCAGGTGAAATCGTACGGATGATCTTATCTTCATCAATATGATCCGGTACTGGAAGCTGTACAAGAATTCCATTTACGCTTTCATCTGCATTTAATTCTTCTACTAACTTAATCAGTTCTTCTTCCGAAGTCTCTTCCGGAAGTTCATATGATCTGGATTCTACCCCGATATAGGCGCATGCCTTTTTCTTGTTTCTGACATATACAGAAGAAGCCGGATCACTTCCCACCTGAATCACAGCAAGGCAAATATCAATGCCTTTTGCCTTAAACTGTGCTACTTCTTCTTTCAACTCATCTTTAATCTGCTGAGAGATTAATTTACCATCTATCAACTGTGCCATGTGTATCTCCTTAATTAATTATCTAACTCCATGAAAACAAATGGCATTGTCGGTCACAAACTACTATGACCGGCAGCCAATCGTAAAAAACTTTAGAAAAGTCCGGTGATCTTTCCGTCATCTGTAACATCGATTCCGTTTGCAGCAGGAACTTTTGGGAGTCCAGGCATTGTCATAACAGCTCCTGTCAGTGCGACAACAAAACCGGCTCCTGCACTTACATATACTTCACGGATATGAATATCAAAGTTCTCAGGTCTTCCAAGCTTTGTAGCGTCATCTGAAAGAGAATACTGATTCTTTGCCATACAGATCGGGAAAGAACCAAATCCCATAGATTCAATCTTGGAGAGCTGTTTCTCAGCTGCAGGTTCATATACAACATCATGTGCGCCGTAAATCTCCTGCGCGATTGTACGGATCTTGTCTTTCAGAGAAAGCTCATCATTATAAAGCGTATGGAAATCACTTTCTTTTGTCTCAAGTGTTTCAAGAACCTTCTGCGCAAGATCTACACCGCCTTCTCCGCCTTTCTCCCACACTTCAGAGAGGGCAAACTCGCATCCGCGTTCACGACAAAATTTTTCAATAAATGCATTTTCAGCATCTGTATCTGTTACAAATGAATTCAGTGTAACGATTACCGGTACACCGTATTTCTGAATATTTTCAATATGTTTCTCAAGATTTACAATACCTTTTGCAAGGGCATCCAGGTTCTCTTCTGCAAGGTCAGCCTTCGCAACGCCACCGTTATACTTTAATGCACGTACTGTTGCAACTAAAACTACTGCGTCTGGTTTCAGACCTGCCATACGGCATTTGATATCAAAGAATTTCTCAGCGCCAAGATCTGCACCAAATCCGGCTTCTGTGACAGTGATGTCACTTAACTTCAGAGCCATCTTTGTTGCACGTACACTATTGCAGCCATGTGCAATGTTTGCAAATGGACCGCCATGTACTAATGCCGGTGTATGCTCAAGTGTCTGGATCAGGTTTGGCTTGATCGCATCTTTCAGAAGTGCGGCCATAGCACCTGTTGCCTGAAGATCATCTGCTGTAACAGGTTCTCCCTTGAAATTGTAAGCAACAATGATTCTTCCAAGTCTGCGTTTAAGATCAGCAAGATCATCTGCAAGACAGAGGATCGCCATGATCTCAGATGCCACTGTAATGACAAAATGATCTTCACGGACCATACCGTCTGTTTTGCGTCCAAGTCCGACAACAATATTTCTGAGAACACGATCATTCATATCGACACAACGTTTCCATACAACCTGTCTTGGATCAATACCAAGTGTATTTCCCTGCTGGATATGATTATCGAGCATTGCTGCAAGAAGGTTGTTTGCTGAAGTGATCGCATGAAAATCTCCTGTAAAATGCAGGTTCAGATCTTCCATAGGAACGACCTGGGCATATCCGCCACCGGCTGCTCCACCTTTGATTCCGAAACATGGTCCGAGAGATGGCTCGCGAAGTGCGATCATTGCTTTTTTTCCAAGTTTTGCAAATGCCTGTCCGAGACCTACAGATGTTGTAGTCTTACCTTCTCCGGCCGGAGTAGGATTGATTGCTGTTACAAGTACAAGCTTTCCATCCTCGTTATCTTTGATTCTGTTCCAGAGTTCATCGGAAAGTTTTGCCTTATATTTTCCATAAAATTCAAGTTCATCTTCTGAAATACCGGCCTGTACCGCTACCTCTTTGATGTGTTTCATTTCTGCTTCCTGTGCAATCTGAATATCTGTTTTCATCTTTCCCTCTCCTTTGTATCACTTTTGGTGTTTTTAGATTTTACGAAGTCTGATTCTGCATATATTCTGCAAATTCTTCTTTTGTCATAAGCACTTTTCTTGGTTTTGTTCCTTCCTCCGGACCTACAACACCGGCTTCACATAGCTGATCCATAATTCTGGCAGCACGGTTGAAACCAATCTTGAACATCCTCTGAAGCATACCAATCGATGCTTTTTCCTTGTCGATGATCAGATTTCCTGCATCTGCAAAATAGACATCCCTGCTGTTCTCGCTGTCCTGTTGTCCCGGAAGCATCCCCTGCCCCGGAAGATCTGCGCTGCTTGAAATCTGTTCTTCTAGTTCATTACTGTACGAGGTATTTCCGTTCTTGTCAATCAAATAATCAACAACTTTTTGAACTTCTTCGTCTGAAACGAAGGAGCCCTGCACCCTGACAGGTTTTGGATATCCGGATGGATAAAAGAGCATGTCTCCCTTTCCCAGGAGCTTTTCGGCACCATTCATGTCGATAATTGTCCTTGAATCGACACCTGATGATACAGAAAAAGCAATTCGGGAAGGCATGTTTGCTTTGATCAATCCGGTAATAACATTTACAGATGGTCTCTGTGTTGCAAGAATCAAATGAAGTCCCGCTGCTCTGGCCAACTGTGCCAGACGACAGATAGCACCTTCTACTTCTCCCGGAGCAACCATCATAAGATCAGCAAGCTCGTCAATGATAATTACAATCTGAGGAAGCTTTTTCTGAATCTCCGGTCCGGTTTCCCCATGCTTGACCTTTTCATTAAAGCCCTTTAAATCACGTACATTGTACTGTGCAAAAAGTTTGTAACGCTTTTCCATCTCAGCAACTGCCCAGTTCAAAGCACCTGCCGCCTTCTTCATATCTGTGACAACCGGAATCATCAGATGTGGAATTCCGTTATATACACTTAGTTCCACAACCTTTGGATCGACAAGGATCAGTTTAACATCATCAGGATCTGCCTTATAAATAACACTCATGATCAGAGTGTTGATGCAGACAGATTTACCGGATCCCGTTGCACCTGCAACAAGAAGATGCGGCATCTTGGCAATGTCAGTCACAACAACCTTTCCGGCAATATCTTTACCAACTGCAAATGAAATTGGCGATTTACTGTTTTTGAATTCTTTTGACTCCAACAGATCTCCCAGCATAACCGCCGTATTTTCACTGTTCGGAACTTCGATACCGACCGCGGCTTTACCAGGGATTGGAGCTTCGATTCTCAGGTCTGCAACTGCAAGATTTAACTTGATATCATCTGCAAGTCCAACAATCCTGCTTACTTTTACACCCTGTTCCGGTTGAAGCTCATATCTTGTAACAGATGGACCACAGCTTGCATTTGTCACATGCACTCCGACACCAAAATTTTGTAGTGTCTGTTCCAGTTTTAAAGCCGTGGCACGAAGGTGTTCATCCGAATCACCGCCGCCTTTCTTCCCCTTCTTTAACAGATTCAGCGGAGGTGTATGATAAACCGGCCGGGGTTTTTGTTCCTGTTCCCGTATGGTCTGTTCTACACTGGCTGTCTCTGCAGCAACTGCCTGCGCGTCTTTTTTACTGCTTCTTCTGGAATGCTCCTGTTTTATCTCCGGGCTATTTTCAACCATAGGATCCGCAGCCGGATCATGTTCAGAACTCATCTCATTTTCTTGTCGGGAAGCGGGCGTCTGCACCGGTTCAAGATGCAGCGGATCTTCAAACGGAATCTCTTCCTGAACATCCATTGCCGGTTCTGCTCTGTTAATGACAAAATGATCTTCAAAGGAATCCGTCAGATTTTTCGAATCCGGCTCTTTCTCCGGGACAAGTTCTGTCATTTCAGGTGATTTTGGAGTATGTCCAAAGCCACCAACAGGTGATTCTTCTTCCGAGAGAAGCGTTGTTGCGAACGTGATACCTGATGCTTTAAGGTCTGTCCGCTTTGTACGTTTCTTTTTCTCGCTTGGAGAAGATACATCTGCCTGTGAAGTTTCGGCGTTTTCTCTTTGTTTCAACGCAAGTGCCTCTTTACGGGCATCCCTCTCAAGTGTACGGATCTCAGCAGTTTCCTGATGTTTCCGTTTCACTTCCTGGTAAGCTTTCTTTCCCTGTCTTCCAAGTGGGGCTAATAAAGAACGTTCTGTTACCAGAATGATACAAATGATTGAGAAAATGATCAAAATAACATAAGTACCTGCTTCTCCGATCAGTGGACATAAAATACTGATCAGAATTCCGCCAAGTAATCCACCTGCATTTTTATCAGCGCTGGAATCTTTGTAGTAAGATAAAACAGATGTTCCGGCAGTATATGGATGAAACATCAATTCTAAAATTCCACAAAGGAGAATGACCAGAACAATTGCGGCACCTACTTTTATGTAAGCATGAGGATTTCCTTTATTGGAAATATAAAAAGCAACTGCTCCGAAAAATACAAATGGAAATAAATATGCCATTGCTCCTACAAGTCCAAATCCTACGGAAGAAATTGCTCCTCCCGCTATGCCACCCATACCAAAATTACTCAGGATAAGAAGGATACAGATGGCAAGGGAACCCAATAGAAGGATTTCTGAACGGATTTCCTGACTTTGTGCTGTATTTATATGATTTGAAGTTCTTTTTGTCTTACTGCCAGAACTTTTCTTTGTGGAGGCAGAAGCTTTTTTTGTTGTCGATGTTTTCTTAGTTGTAGCATTTTTTGCTGCTTTCGCTGTGTTGTTCGTAGAACTTTTTTTCGTATTTGTAGATTTTGCAGCCATCTGATTCCCCCTTGATTATTATACCATTGTACTGATTCAATCAAACGATAGATTGAATACATACTATTTCAAGTATAACATCAATTAAAATTCATGTCATTACAAAATTTCTTTGATCAGATGCCATTTTTTTGTTCTATATTTACATTTCCGAAGGTTTTTCCCGTTTTTCATCAATCAATTCATAGAGTTTTTTAAATGCCTGGTGAATGCCTCCGACTTCGTCGATGATCCCTTCTCTTACAGCTTCTTCTCCTTCTAACAGTGTTCCTACATCTTTTACAAGCTGCGTAGGGTTCAACATCAGATCAACAAGACGTTTTTCTGTGATTTTAGAGTGTGCAGCAATAAATCTGGCAATTCTGTCCTGTGTACGTTCCATATTTCTCAGACTCTGTGTCACACCGATAAAAGTACCGTTTGAACGAACCGGATGAACAACCATGGTTCCTGTCGGTACAATAAAGGAATAATCTGCAGAAACAGCAAGAGGACCGCCAATAGAATGACTTCCACCAAGGACAAGAGAAACGGTTGGTTTTCCCAAAGAAGCTATCATTTCCGCAATTGCAAGTCCAGCTTCCACATCTCCACCCAGTGTATTTAATAAAATGAGAACCCCCTCTACTTCATCGCTTTCTTCAGCTTCAGCCAGTTGTGGAAGTAAATGTTCGTACTTTGTTGCTTTTGTATTATTTGATACTGTTTCATGTCCTTCAATTTCACCTATAATTGTCAGAAGACGAATTTTGTAATTCTTTTTATTTTCATTTAACATTAACGCACCAAATTCTTTGATTTCATCTGATTTTTGCTTTTTTTCCTCGCTCATATAAATATGCCTCCTGTTGAAAGTAAATAAATACTATTACTAGAATGCACAGAATACGGGGAAAATATGTATTGTATCCAATTCTGTATATCAATCTCCACAATTTAGGCAAAAGAGCTAACTACTGTTTAAAACCTACAATTCGGATACAAAAAACAGGAGGTATGGATACAAAATCATGGGAATCCATACCTCCTGAATCATATGCTATTTATATTAATCTTCCAGTGCCTGTTCTACATCGGCAATCAGATCTTCAATATTCTCAATTCCAAGACTGAAACGAATCAGATCTGGCTGTACACCTGCTTCCAACAGTTCCTGCTCATTCATCTGTCTGTGTGTATGACTTGCAGGATGAAGTACGCAGCTTCTTGCGTCTGCTACATGAGTTACAATCGCAACCAGTTTCAGTTTGTCCATCATCTTTACTGCTGCTTCTCTTCCACCTTTTAATCCAAAAGTGATAACACCGCATGTTCCATCTGGCATATATTTCTGAACAAGATCATAATCCTTGCTTCCCGGAAGTGATGGGCAGTTTACCCATGCTACTTTCTCATGTCCCTGGAGATACTGAGCCATCTTTACTGCATTCTCACAATGTCTTGGTACTCTCAAATGAAGACTCTCAAGCCCAAGATTCAGAAGAAATGCATTCTGAGGAGACTGAATCGATCCAAGATCTCTCATCAGCTGTGATGTTGCTTTTGTTATATAAGCAGCTTTGCCAAACTTTTCTGTGTATACAATTCCGTGATAAGTCTCATCCGGTGTTGTAAGTCCGGCAAACTTGTCTCCGTAAGCAGCCCAGTCAAAGTTACCGCTGTCAACGATTGCACCGCCAACACAGGCTGCATGTCCATCCATGTATTTTGTAGTTGAATGAGTAACAATATCTGCACCCCATTCAAAAGGACGACAGTTGATCGGTGTTGCAAATGTATTATCTACGATTAACGGAACATGATGTGCATGTGCAGCTTTTGCAAATTTCTCAAAATCAAAAACAGTCAATGCCGGATTGGCGATAGTTTCTCCAAAAACAGCTTTCGTATTCTCCTGAAATGCCGCATTCAGTTCTTCCTCTGTGCAGTCTGGATCTACGAAAGTTGCTTTCACACCCATTTTACGGATTGTGTGAGCAAACAGATTGTATGTACCGCCATACAAGGCAGA